>OOEG01000001.1_pt1 | contig 27160 bp, 21 predicted proteins | sample 1670351 | NCBI WGS metagenome assembly OOEG01 (sample SAMEA98142418, study PRJEB22522) | marine metagenome | biome: marine biome; feature: marine water body; material: sea ice | place: Arctic Ocean | collected 11-Sep-2015 | depth 1.5 m
TCAAACGTTTATTTGCTGGAAATCAACCTATTAAGAAATTAATCAGGGATACTGGCTTAAGTTTGGCGAATTATTCATCATTAACTAAACAAACAATCATTCAACATGCAATGGGTCTTGAAGGCGAGTTACCTGATTTAGCTAAAGAGCGTTCAGATTAAGGTTTCTGTTTTTAGATTTCAATAGCCGTGATTTAAATTTAAAGGGAATAAACAGTGAATAAAATTTTTATTATCAGCGCTTTAACCTTAACATTTGTTGCTTGCAGCTCTCATCAATCACCTCTTTATGAGAAAGAAAAACGTCCTGAAGACCCAGAGCAATACTCCGGAGTCGAAGGTTCAATTCAAAAGCAAAAAGTTCAAGCCTATCAGAGCCAACAAGCAAATAAATTGAGATGCCAAGATTCGCGATTGGATTTGGTTGATGCCGAGGCTGGAGGGGATATGAATCTGATCCGTCAAGTTAAAGCTAGAGTGCAAAAAAATTGTGTGGCCGAAAAATAATAATCTGACCATAGTCATATGACTCCCGCGATTATTAGCGCTAGAAAAGCGAAAATTGATTTTATAGTGCATCACTATGAGCATGTTAGTGGACACATTTCTTATGGACTAGAAGCAGCTGAAAAACTGGCAGTTGCCCCTGAAAGAGTCCTTAAAACCTTAGTGGTTAGTCTCGACGCTAAGCAGCTTGTTGTTGCGATATTACCAGTAAATTCTATGTTGAGCATGAAACGTGTGGCTAAGGCTTATGGCGCTAGGAGGGCGGAAATGGCAGACAAATTTGAAGTGCAGCGAAGCACAGGTTACGTATTAGGTGGGGTTAGTCCTCTTGGACAGAAAAAACGTTTAGATACCCTTATTGATGATTCTGCTCAGCAGCACACTACCATTTTTGTGAGTGGCGGTCGCAGAGGTCTAGAAATTGAGCTAAATGCGTTAGACTTACAAGCCATAACACAGGCATCATTCGCGCCTATCTCGCAGTAAATTTTGCTGTCGCTTTTGGTGTAAATAGATGTCTTAACTTTGAACTATCAAAACCTATAAGTATGCCAAAAACATCACTACGACTCAGTTAGTAAAATCACTCCATGTTTGAGTTTTGTTTGTTATGTAGATGACAAACCTGTAGTTTTTCTCAATTATGTTGTCACCCTTCAACGTTTACATACACATTATTGATTAATATTTGTGATGTGTTGGTGCTTAAACACTATTAATGTTTATATCTTAGCCAATATGTTGCAACATATTGATAGTCTTTAAAGATAATCAAATTGTAAGAGATGTTATTGTAAGTTTGCCTTTTAAGTTACGAGTAAAATTCAAAATAGGTACAGTCCTGTCTTGGGAGAAATCTAACAAATTATGATTGAGTTATTTGGATATTCTCTAAGCTACACTAGTTTGATGTTGCTTTTTTTAGTCGCATTTTTTATTGGTATGGCAAAAACGGGTGTGCATGGCATATCAATGTTTGCGGTGCCTTTCTTAGCGATTATGTTTGGCGGAAAAGACTCCACAGGTTTGATGTTACCAATGTTGATTATGGCCGATTTCTTTGCTGTTAAGTATTACCACAGACATGCCAACTGGGGGTACTTGCTCAAACTGTTTCCTTCTGCAGCAGTGGGGGTTTTAGTGGGTACTTGGTTAGGTAATACAATTGACGATCACGTGTTCAGAAGTGTGATGAGTGTCATCATTTTTGCGAGTTTGGCGATTATGCTATGGATGGAAAAAGGCAACACAGAGTCGATCCCTGATTACCTTTGGTTTGCATTATTGATGGGGCTGCTGGGTGGCGTCACAACTATGATCGGTAATTTAGCTGGCTCTGTCATGGCCTTGTACTTACTCAGTATGCGTTTACCAAAAAATGAATATATTGGTACTGCTGCATGGTTTTTTCTTGTCATTAATCTGTTCAAAGTGCCTTTCCATGTACTTAGTTGGCAAAGCATTGATGTGAACTCTTTTTTACTTAACTTAATCTGTTTACCTTTTATTGCATTAGGTGCATGGTGTGGCGTCCGGCTAATCAAACGAATTCCAGAAAAATACTATCGCTGGCTGGTGATCGTCATGACAGGTGTGGCCTCAATTGTAATGTTGTTTTAAGTTTATTAACGCTTTTTATCGTTTTTTATCGTTTTTTAAAGTTTTGCTAAACAGCTTTCGCTCCAGCCATAAGACACTCATAGATAACACCAAAAGTCCCCAAAGCCAGATTTTATCAAGGGATTTTACTGAAGTTTTCTCAAATCGTTGGGTGTTTTGTTGTTTTGCTATCTTCTGGCTGATGAGTTGATTCTTTACTTGTCTCCATTCTTGCCAATCTTGTTCCGCATGAGCATAAAACCATGTCTCTATTGAGGTGTCTGGCTTATGTGGTGTAGCGGCTAATACTGAATGTTTTGTCCAAGCAAGCTTTTGCCATCCTGCATTGGTTGGCCATATTGTGAGACAGCGTTGTTCGACTTGCAATATGTCCTGGGTCAATATTAAAGAGCGCGGGTGTTGGTCATATGTGGTCACACCTGAAGCTGTAGCGCCAAGTACACATTTTTGCAGATGCTGATTGACCCAAGTTAATGTGTCAGACGCGGCGTTTAACCAATAGGGTGCTTGTCTGGGTCTGGCTAATCCAAATATAACACTTTGCCAATAGTGGCTATATTGTCCAGTCAATCCTGATGTCTGCCAGCCATAAGTGCCATTAATCAGTGATACCGCCACGTGTCCTAAACCAACTTTACTGTGAGATACCAATATTTGGGCGTCGTTACTTTGCACCAGAGATGAATTGTTAGCGGAAGTTATAACAGCCTTTGCTAACGGCATAACACCTTCAATTTTGCTGTGAGGCCATCTAGGGATCGCTGAGAAACTTGCCACATCTAAAGGTTGTATTTTGATATCCGGAAGCCAATCAAGTAACGGCACGGGCCAAGCGTTGATGAGCGCATTATCGGCAATGATATATACGCCTAAACCATTTTTAGTGGCTTTTTTTAAAGCTGTCATCTGCTTTGCGTTTAATGTCAGTAATGCGCGACCATCTATTATCAGCCAATCAAAGTGAATTAATGCTTGGTCAGTAAAAGGTGAGGTGATTGGTGCTAATTGTGCAGCACTTAAATTGATATTTTGTCGGATATCTTTAGTTTGACTAATTTGTGTTAAAACGCTTATTTGACTGCCTAATTGCGCGGCCCAATTTTTTAATTGTCGGGTTTCAAAAGAGGCAGCGGATTGCTTAATCAGTATTCTGACAGGTATAGGCTTAGTAACTGAAAACGCAAGAGGTTCATCTAGTAGAGGCTGCATAACGCCAGGCTCGCTTAGCTGCAGTCGATAGACCCATTGCCCCATGCTTTTTGCTGGAAAGCTAAGACTAAAATGTTCTGAAGCTTTGAGCCTTATGGTGTCGACACGTTGTCCCACAGGGTCGAGTAAATTCAATTCATAAATGTGATCTGCTGCAAGCGCGTCAATGCCTTGCAGTTGCCCTTTTACTTCAATAAATTGGCCTATGGCTAACTCTCTCGGCCAAGACATATTGATCAGTCCGAGACGAGGTGTAGATGCAGAAAACCTGACTGAAATATTGTTGAAAGCTTCACCCATCAATAGTTGCATATCTTGCCACTGCGATAAACTTAGTCCATCCCCTACAACATGTAGATTCTCGAATCTTGGTTGGTAAGATAACAATTGCGATGGGATCTCAATCAGAGTTGCGGTATCCAGTATATTCTTGTTATTTATCGATATAACCGCTTCACGTAAAACAAAAACAGCTTGTTGTGTTTCTATTTGCACTATTTGCCCTAACTGCTCAGTGGTTGCACCGTGAGTAACGAGATAAGTGACTGACGCTTGGTTATTGGTTAGCTGTATATCAAAAGCTAAGCCAAGAACCGTAAGAGCAGCCACTGTGTTAGTCAATAGTATTGCCGCTAGCCTCGTTTTGTTTTGTTTTAGCCGTTGGCTAGCAAAGTAACCAGCGACAGCTAAGCCAATAACTAACAGCACAACAAATACACTTGCAGCGAATGTATAATGAGAGAATAACCCGAGTGAGAAAGTCACGGTTGCGACCCCTTTTTGTGCGTTTTTTCATACTGTTGTAAAAATGTCTGGTGCTTTTGTAGCATAGTGTTCTGAAGAGAATAGGATGTTTGTCTCGTCGATGGTGCTGCGATAGGCGAGGGCAGTGTTTGCCACAATTTTTCTGTCAATGCATTGATACAATCCTGACAATTTTCTAGAGTAAAAGAGTCAGCTTGCTGTACTCTTTCCAATGTAGCGATAAAAGTAATGTCTTTAGGGTGTGTTGTTAGTTGTGCAGAAAAATAGGCTTTAACATACTCAAGTACGTTTTTCTGCTCACTTGTAAGGGGGTGTCCGTTAAGTTGTTTTGAGTGGTTGATTAGCATATTGGCTAAAATAGCAATGGCCTTTGAAGGGCGGTTGTCAGTTGATGTTTTTTCATTGCGCTGATAACTAAGAATATCTGATAAATCACCCTGATAACGGCGTTTTTCGGATACTGGGGGCGGTTCAAAGCCTAAGCGTTTAACGTAAATACGATCGGCCTGTTTAGCTCGATTAAGAAAAGCCAAGGCTTGGTTTTCAAAGGGAAGGGCAAGCTCTGGTTCCGATAGATGAAGATGTAATTCAGCTTGCCACATATTAGCAATGGCGCGTTTCATCAACAGTGCAGGGCTAGGCAGTCCTTTTTTGATAAAATTGCCATTGTCGGCTTCACCATGAGCATGACCAAACTGCTGAATAATTTGACTGTAGCCAGATTTATCAGTCTGCGGTGATTGATTTTCCGCGTTGTTATGCTCATGTCCTGCCGCTGCTGATGGTGACTTTTCATTTGCATGCTCTTCATGTTCATTATGTTCTATATTGGGGCCCGCCTCCATTGATTGAAGTGTGCCACTATCAAATTCATCACCTAAGAACTGCCCATACTTTTGTTTCAGAAAGCTTTGAGCTATGCCTAGATCAACAGATGTGCGGTTAAAATTTTCAATCGAGAGATTGGCTTTAGTAGCAATCAATTGTTTGGTTTCAATAATGATTTGTCGCTGACTTTTAAAATACTCCGGAAGAAAGTCCATAAACAAACCGTCCGCTATCAGCGTCTGTTGTTCTTCCTCAAGCCAGCGTATAATTTTGCTGGCAGAGCGACTTTGCTGCGCGACTGGCATGCGGTTATCCCATGCTTTAATACTGAAATATAGTTCGTCTCCAGGCTGCATACCCAATTCAACTAAGTCCCAGCTTTTAAAGAAATGAGCTTTGCCCTCAATCATCGACTCGGAGTCAAATAGAAACGTTTGATCACGAAATTTGACTGCTTCTCCAGAGCCACTGGCAATAGATGCCAGTATTTCGACTCTCCCTATACCAAAGTCATCTTCGATTGATACTGTCGCTTGCACGTTAGGAATGGCATTTTTAGCCAATTTGGTAATAGTCTCAGTGGGTGCGATAAAGCGAATGGTTGGCTTAGTGTCTGCGGTAACAGCAAGGGTGTGGATATCCCCCAGCATCCTATTATTAACAGTAATATAGTAAACACCTGATTGATTTATCGTTGCAAGGGCTTGGTAGTGGTTAGCAGTTTGTTCAATAAGCGAGATACGTTGTTTGTTTGGAAGCGTAATAGACACATCGTTTTGCTGATTGACGTTATTGATACCAATCAGTTGAAATTGCCAAGTGACTGTTGAGCCAGCAATCAATTCTAAATTTAAGTCTGTTGTTTGCCATGCTGTTAAACCTGTGTAGCTGGGTGGTGTGACCGTCATGCTTTTGGTCTCAAGTCTAATGAGTTTGGACTGTTTAGGTGCTTCATTAATCAATCGAGTATTGGCTGTTTCAGCTTTAAGTAAAAGGTCTAAAGGCAACACTTCAATCAATGTGAATATTAAAACTGCAAGAGCACTTAGCAGCAACGCGGACTTACATGAATACTTGGGTAAGTGTGAACCAAGTTCTGTTGACAATAATGTGTCTATTTGTGGCTGAATTCGTGTTTTTTGTAACTGCTGTAGGGTTGTAAGAGAGCCACTAGGCAGCAATACCAGTTCTGCACTTTCTTCACACTCGCTGAATTGTCGATTCAGATGCAGCAGTACCTTATTCGCGGTAATGTCTTGATATTGGCGACTTCGAGAAAAAACCAACGCAGCAAAGCCCATCATCAATGTCACTGCTGCTAATGGCCAAACAATCCATTTAGTCATCCAATAAGCGGCTAGGCCTAAACAAATGCCAATCAAAAGTGTGTAAGCAAGTTTTTGCAATAACCATCTTTGCCTAAGACGCGTGACAATTTTATTCATTTTTTTGTTTGGTGTGTTTATCTGACTAGACAATTATTGGTCCAGCCCGGATTTTAGTCGATGGTTAGGCCACTCGCTGAGCAACCTCTCTAGAATAAATAGTGCGACTAATATTAAAACCAACCAGATATGTAACGACGTCGAATGAATGGCTTTACCGAGTGATTCTTTGTTGGGTGTCAGTGTCTTTGGAGGATTACTCATTAATGAGGATTGATTAATCTGTTCTGTGGTTAATCGAGAATTCTCTAACCACCAAACTTGGCTTTGTGATGAATACAATAACCGCACTAGGGTTAATACAAAGTCTGCCTGTTTAATATTGGTAAGCGCTTGCTGAGTGATATATGTGAGTTGCCATTGTTCATCAACAGGAGAGTGTTGCTGAGTAAAGTTTTGTTGGCTGAGGTCAATTGTTTTATCATATTTTAGTAAGTGCTTACTGTCTTCATCTGTGAATTTTTTTGAAGTGTATATAGCTTTTGTGTTTAAATTATTATGAGTGTTAATGGCCTCAAGAGCTGCACGTATATACACCAATAGTGGTTCACTTGAAGCATCATAGATGACTTTTATGTTTGCTGAATATTGCTGAGTTACATTCGCTATAGGTATTGTTTTTATTTGCCATTCAACCCGTTCAGGGAGCGCTGTTTTCGCTCCTATAAACTGTTTTAGGCGGTTTGTTGTATACACAGTTACCATCTCATTAGCTGATAGCTGTGTTATGTAGTTTGCCACTTTACTCCATATATTTAGGGTGGGCGTTTGTTGCGTATTAGTCGACCATTGGGCTAATTCTGTTGTATTGATGTTGCGGTTTTTTATGCCAAGTAGTACTAAATTTACATCATGGGCTTGATCCATTAATGTCTGTTTTTCAGCGTCTGTAGCATGATTTAACCAGTCTTCAGTTAACAAAACGTGTGACGGTTGATTGGCGCTGTTCGATTCATGCTGCCAATACAATTGAGCCAGTATCAAAGTGGCGATGAATAACATAAACATTCGCAGTCCCAGTAATATTAACTGGGTCAATCTGAGCTGACGTAACATGGGCGAGGTTTTTACTTGGATAAATGCAATATGCGCAAACGCGATAACACGAGGCCGTGCTTTGCTTAATAAATGAATACCCAGCGGGATCAGCAAGCTCAATAAACCCAACATAGCTAAGGGTGACTGTAATATGAAAGGCATTTCAAACATGACTGTTGCTAGCCCACAGATAACATCTGTTCATCGCAATTTTTGCCTTGCTGCTAAAAACCGGTGTAATGTTGAGTCTAATGGCTGGTCAATGTTGGCGATACAGTGCTGAACGTTGAGCTGGTTAAAAGTCTTTATCAGCGCTTTTTGCCATGTTTGCCTTGCCAGCAGGTAGTCAGTTTTTACATCGTCAGCAGACACTAAAATTTGCCGCTTACTTTCTCTGTCCTCGAAGCGAATTTGCCCTCTATAGGGGAAATTGAGTTCATCATCACTTTCTAATTGCACTGCAATAACTTCGGTTCGTTTGCTAACCACACTTTGCATAAAGTCGCTAATTTCATGGCCTTTTTGATAAAAATCACTGAGTACGAAAATAAGGCTATTGGATTGCATGCGGCTTAAATGGCGCTGCAAAATTTGCGGCGAAGGGAAAACTGAACCGGTAGACATCTGGCTGAGTAACAGCAGCAATTTTTGCCAGTGTTGCTTACCGGTTAAAGCGGGCGAAAAGTGCAGGCTCTCACTCGACAGCCCCAATAAACCGACGGCATCACTTTGTTTGTGTGCGATGTAAGCGATAGTGGCCAACAGGTGTTTAGCATAATCAAATTTATGCCAGCCTTTGTTAGATTTTGATTTAGAATGAGAGTCAGATCTAGATTCAGACGATCGTTGCAACATAGATGCACTGGCATCTAACACTAGCCAAATATTGATATTGCTTTCACGCTCTGCTTCTCGCACAAAATATCGGTCTGAGCGAGCAAATAACTTCCAATCAATATTGCCAAGAGCATCGCCAGGTTCATAGGCGCGATACTGGCTGAATTCTAGACCTGAACCGCGCTGCACACTGTCATGTAATCCATGCAATAAGCCTTCGGCAACCGTTTTTGCTACCAAAGGCATATCTTTGATACTGGCGAGTACAAGTGGGTCAATAAGTGGTTGCATGCTATCCGCTTTCTAACATGTTAAACAGCGGGGGATAATGGGGAAGAAGCGCCAAAAGGGCTGGCTGGCTGTGCTAAATCCTTTAATAAACTATCGACTACATCATCGGGGGATATATTCTGCGCTTCTGCTTGAAAGCTCAATAACAGTCTATGTCTTAACACTCCATGGGCCACCTGTTTGATATCATTCATGGTAACGGCAAAGCGTTTTGACAGTAACGCATTAGCTTTGGCACACAACACCATTGCTTGACCTGCACGAGGCCCTGCTCCCCATCGCACGTATTGATTAACAGCTGATGACTGACTATTGCCAGGGCGTGTATTACGGGCGAGTTGATTGATGTATACCAGTAGCGGTTCGGATATTTCTATATCTCTGACCACATGTTGCAAGCTGATAATCTGTTGTGCATTGAGTACCGCATTTATCTTGGCTTGGGTATTACCTGTGGTACGTCGCAAAATCTCTATTTCTTCTGATTCAGAAGGATAATCAACTTTTATAAACATTAAAAATCGATCAAGCTGTGCCTCTGGTAAAGGATAGGTACCTGCTTGCTCAACAGGGTTTTGAGTGGCTAATACAAAAAACGGTTTAGGTAAGGCGTAACTGGTTCCCGCGTAACTAATGCTCTTTTCTTGCATAGCTTCCAGCAGCGCTGCTTGAGTTTTAGGCGGAGTACGATTGATTTCGTCGGCTAACAGAATGTTGGTAAAAACGGGGCCTTGCTGAAACTTAAAAAAACGGTCCCCTGACTCATGATCGGTTTCCAATATTTCGGTGCCAATAATATCACTGGGCATTAAATCTGGCGTAAACTGCACGCGTTTAAAGCCCAGCTCGAGCGTTTCTGCTAAGGCATTGACCATAAGTGTTTTAGCTAGTCCTGGCACACCTTCTAATAAACAATGCCCGCCAGCTAACATACTGATCAACAATTGCTGGATCACCTCTTTCTGTCCAACAATCACTTTACCCACTTCATGCTCAATCAGAGCCAACTTGTCCAGTAATACAAGAACGTCTTGTTCGGATAAATTCTGTCTACTCATGTTTACTCTTAATAATGTAATGAAAAAAAACCAACAAACTAAAGCTAAAAGTAAAAGAAAATCTTTGTCTTTGTTTTGGTTTTATCTCTTGCTTTTAAGCCGTCATTGCATATATGACAATGTTGACTGCAAACTTTGTGTTGTCGATTTTTAACCAACGTTTGTTTCTAAAGTCGTAATCCCATTCACAACCCAAGTCTTTATTGCTATATAAAACGGCTATTCTGCCATTTATTTCAATAGCTTTGAGGTATTCGTGAACCAAATCGTCGCCCCAACCATTTAGCTCAACTGAGGTACGTGGTGGCCCGTCAAATTCAAAAAATGACGAATATAACGGATGGTTATTAGGAATTTTTTTTAGCGCCTTTGGGCCAAACATATCCGCCATTTGTGCTTCAAACGTTTTGGCAAACATACCGTCGATGTCATGATTACAATCATCTACAAAAACAAATCCGCCATTCTCAACATAACGCTGAAAATTTTGTCTTTCTTGCAAGTTAAACTGCACTAATCTGTGCCCTGCCATATAACAAAAGGGCGCACTTAACATACTAGGATCAGACAGCGGTATCACTCGTTCCTGCAAGTCTACTCGCAAGCTAGTGTACTCAATTAATGAATTAAGTACATTCGCGGGCATTCGTTCATCTACTTCCCAATTACCTGATTCGTAACTCAAGCGGGTAAAGTAAAAGTCGTATTCACTATTTTGAGCAGACACGGCACATGGCAATGCCCCACAAACAGCAACAGCGCAACTAGAAAGTATGAAATGACGGCGATCCATATGGATAAAATGTGAGCGATAAGCCATAAACTATTGACGTTAGCTTATGGCAAGATGCTTACACCGCGTCAGATAAACTGCTGAAGGTAAAGTCTCTGATTTTCATCGGCGGGATCATATTGCCGTCGATACGTTCAGGTTTACCTAATGCTTCTATATTGTTTAACATCACTATCGGACTTTCATTAAAACGGAAGTTTTTAATGGGATATTTTATTTTGCCATTTTCAATATAGAACGTGCCATCGCGGGTTAATCCGGTATAAAGCAAGGTTTGTGGATCAAGTGAGCGAATATACCAAAGGCGTGTCACCAAGATGCCCCTTCGGGTATTTTTAATCATCTCTTCTAAGGATTCGTTACCACCATCCATAATGATATTGCCACCACGAGGCACGTAAGCGACGCCGGTTTTCTTGGCCCAATAAGGTGAATTAGGCATGCTGACAACTGTGCCGTTTTTTATCCAATCGGTGCGATTACGCGGGTAACCGTCTCCCGAAAAAGGTGCTGCTGGAGCAATAGGGTGGCTCGGGTCAGTGTAAATGTTGACTCTTTCATCAAACATTTTTTGACCTAACTTATTTTTAGGTGCTTTTTGGGCATCTTCGCCTTCTTTGAGTTTGTAACTTAAAAAACTACGGCCTTCATCTGCACCTCGTTGAGCAAAATTACGCACCATGTTGCCTAATAAACCCACACTAGCGGCAGGTTCTAAAATCACCGTGTATTTACCAGGCTCCATCGCTTTGGCATCAACCGAACCTTTGGACTTTTGAATGGCGATATTTGACGCTTTAGCCGTGTCTAATAAATTGTAATCGCTGAAGTTACGTGTCACCCAACCAGAACCTTTGCCATCTTCAGTGCGAATAGTCACCGAAAAGTCTACGTCTGTCGATTTGTTATAAGCGAACAACCCTTTGTTATTTATGATGGCGCTAAATGTCACAAACTCCTCTAAAAATCCTGCAGCAACCAGCTTGTTCTTTTTCGACGGCACTATGCTGTCTTCGGCAGCTTGCGCTCTATTTTCAGGGGTAACATTCGCTGTTGACTCAAAATAAGTTTTGGAAGGCGCATATTTTTGTGGCCCAAATAAAGGCATGTGCTCTTCGTTTTCAGGTGCCAGTTTGGCTAACTCCTCAGAGCGGCGCACTACTTTTTCAAGTGATGCATCGTCAAACTCGTTGATAGTCGCGGTACCTGTTTTTTTACCAAAAGTGGATTGTACTGCCAACACCAGATCGCTTTCTTCGCCAGCTGTAGAGACAGTATTTCTGGCATAACGAATGTTGCCGCCTATGCTGCCATCTAAGTTACATTCAATTTCGTCAGCTTTAGAGTATTTTAAAACTTTGGTCAGTAACTCTTTGGCGTTTTTTTCAGATAAAATAGTCATAATTTGAATTCCTTCTAAAGGGTTACCGACTTACACATTACGCGCAGTGTTGATGACGTTAATGTTGTTGAATCTCGTAGTCGGACACCCATGAGAAACCGCGCTAACCTGTGAAGGTTGACCTTTACCATCAAAGAACGAACCACCCACTCGATAATCTGATTTGCCAGCCATTTGGGTGCAGCTGTTCCAAAACTCTTGATTGTTGGACTGATAAGCAACATCTTCAATCTGATCAGTAATTTTTCCATCTTTGATTTCGTAAAACAGTTGCCCACCAAATTGGAAGTTGTACCTTTGTTGATCGATCGAGAACGACCCACGTCCGGCGATATAAATACCATTTTCGACGTCTTTGATTACATCTTCAGCTGAAATGTCTTGTTCATTAGGTTTTAAAGATACATTGGGCATTCGCTGAAATTGCACATCACGCCAGCTTTGGGAATAACTACAGCCATGTGATTCGTTTTGGTCAATCATATGTACTTGATCGCGCGTCGCTTGATAATTGACTAAAATGCCGTCTTTGACTAAGTCCCAGTCTTTGGTTTTCACACCCTCATCATCATAGCCAACATTACCTAATGAATAAGGTTGGGTTTTATCTGCAAACAAATTAACCCTATCAGAACCGTATTGAAATTTTCCACTTTTCCATTTATCTATGGTCGCAAAACTGGTGCCTGCATAATTGGCTTCGTAACCTAATACTCTATCGAGTTCTAAGGGATGCCCAACCGATTCATGAATGGTCAACATAAGATGAGCAGGGTCTAATACTAAATCGTATTTTCCTGGCTCGACTGATTTCGCTTTAAGTTTCGCTTTCAGTTGTTTACCCGCCGCCGCGGCGTCTTCAACCAAGTCATAGGAGTTGTTATACCCCACGTTAGCACCCGTAATTTTGATTTTATCTTTTTCAAGACCATCTAAATATTCAAAACCCATGCCTACAGGATTACCTAAACCGTTGCGTTGTTTAAAGCCATCTTTACCTATGCCGGTGGCATAAAATGGTGCCCACAAGCGGTGTACATCTTGGTCAATATAAGAGCCATCTGTTGAGGCAAAATATTTTTGTTCGTTGACTAAAAATAACATGGAGGTAATGTAGTTAGCACCATTATCCATCGCAGCAGCGTTAGCTGCGAGTAACAAATCAGCTTTGTCTTTTATAGGCACTTCCATTGCGTTTTTTGTGATGGGAGTTTGCCAACTGACCTCACCCACACCTTTAACGGGCGCGAGCTTAACGGGCATGGTCTGAAATTTAGAGTTGGCTTTAGCTACGGCAACTGCACGTTCGGCTGTTTTAGCCACGCTGTCTGGGGTCATATTTGAAGTAGAGGCAAAACCCCAAGTACCATTTGCAATGACACGTACGCCAATGCCTGCTGACTCGGTATTCACAATATTGTCGACACGGGTTTCACGGGTTGTCACAAATTGGTTTAGATAGCGACCAATACGTGCATCTGCATAACTAGCACCAGCGGTTTTTGCTGCATTAAGAGCAATGTCTGCTAGCTTCTTTTTATAAGCTACGTCCATGGGTTTATCTAACATTTGGTCTGCTGAAATGGCGATGCCAGTTATAGGAAGCATTAGCGCTCCCACTCCTACACCACCGATTTTAATAAAATCGCGTCTTTCCATTATTGTTTCCTATGCCGTAGCTTTTATAATTATAATTTTCTTAACAGTGTATTGCATTGTTCGAATTGCACTCAAGAGGGTAAGGACAGTAATTTAGATTGAATACGTAACAAACTATTACATATGTACCAATTTAATTAGCTTATTTAAAGAAGGTGCCAGTGATAAAACTAATCTTTAATACTAGAGATGAGGCTCCAACAAGCTCCAGTTATATACTTCAAACTACTGAGTGACATAATTTTGTTTGGCAGTAGATGAGTTGATGGTCAAATCACTGGGTACTTTAGGTCTAGATTTCATTTAATTTTACGCCAACAACTAACGATTTTGAATTAACGCACTAAAGTATACTTTGTTGTATCAATTCTACCTGCTCTGCCCAAATCCAATATTGAGCTGCATTTGGGTGCAACAAATCCGGCATAGTGGATTCTAGCAGTACGTCTTCTTTGGTAAGAAAATAATGGTTAATATCTAACCAAAAAATCTGCTTGTTGTCGGCGAATTGTCTAATTAATTGATTGCTCAGGTTTACCCGTTTTCGCATAGGTTTTTTGTTATTTCTGCTACGAGGAAAGATAGCCATCAACACAAGCTTTGTTTCAGGTAAGCGTTGTTTGAGCTCCTCGAGTATTATTTTCACTCCAGCAGCGATCTCTTCAGGTGTGTCAAGTCTATGTCCTGCATTGTTGGTGCCAATGAGCAACACTAGCAGCTTGGGACATAGCCCATTAATTTCACCATTTTGGATGCGCCATAAAAGGTGCTCAGTTCGATCTCCTGCATAACCCAGGTTAAGAGTTTTTTGATGAGTGTAATAGTGCTGCCATGCAGCTTCACCCTCAACTTCCCAAGCATGAGTAATCGAGTCTCCCATGAAGATAATGTCTAATTTATTACCTAATGTATGGCACTCATTGAGTTTCTGCTGGTGGCGTTGTTGCCACCAGTCTTCGATGCGCTGCGCGGGGATAACGGAAAGCGAATTAGACATGTTTATTTCGCTTTTTGAGTGCTTATCCAATCGTTTATAACATCATCAAGCACCGCCATTGGCAACGATCCTTGACCAATTACAGTGTCGTGAAAACTCCGTATATCAAAATTAGCACCTAGTTCTTGCTCCGCTTTTGCACGTAACTCACGAATTTTGATTTCGCCCATTTTGTATGACAAGGCCTGGCCAGGCCATGAGATGTAGCGATCAATTTGGTTCTCTACGGCTTTTTGTGTCAGTGCGGTGTGTTTAGCCAAATAATCGATAGCTTCTTGGCGGCTCCAGCCAAAAGCATGAATACCAGTATCGACGACTAAGCGTACAGCTCGCCACATTTCGTAACCTAAACGGCCGAAGTCGCTATATGGGTCCTGGTAGAACCCTGCTTCTTTGCCCAGTCGCTCTGAATACAAGCCCCAACCTTCGCCAAAGGCTGAATGGCTCAGTGTGCGCCTGAATTCCGGTACATCTAATTCCATAGCAATAGCATTTTGCAGGTGATGCCCTGGCACAGCCTCGTGCAGGCTGAGTGCCTCTAAGTTATAAAGTGGTTGTTGTGACGGCTCGGAAGTTAAAAAGTATGTTCCCGGTGTGCGATTGTCTGGTGGTGGCATATAAAACGCACCTCTAGTCGCTGAACCTTTGATCGTGAAAGTATTTCGCGGAAGGTGTCCAAAAAATGTGGGTAATTTGCCATACATTTTCATTGCGATAAACGCCGTTTTTTCGAGTACATCTTGTCTGTCTGTTGCATAAAACTGTGGGTCAGTAGCTAAAAACACTAAAAATTCAGCATAACTTCCTGTGAACCCTACTTTATCGATAATCAACTGCATCTCTATACGAATACGTTTAACTTCTTCTAAACCCAAATCATGAATTTGTTTAGGTGTGGCATCAGTAGTGGTAAAATAATTAGCCGTGTATGTATAGTAGTCCAAACCACCTTTAACACTGGCAATTCCCGGTTCTTTTCGACAGTTAGGCATGTAGTCGTTAACAAAAAAGTCATAAAATCTCTGATACGCAGGTGTCACTGCTGAGTCAATTAGCTTGATAGCTCGGGTACTGAAGTTGCTTTTTTGCTGTTGATTAAAAGTGTTAGGAAAGCGGGTGAAAGGTTCAAATAAAGCGCTTTGTTTTGGATCTGTCACTATGTGTTGGCTGATAGTTTGGTGATAGTCCTTAAAGCTTTCGCAGTGATGAATGAACCCATCGGCTAAACCCGCTTTCATCAGGTTAATATTTTCTTGATTAAAGCGAGGATAGTCAGCCAAGCTAATTAAAAAGTTGTCGTAATCGCTGCTTGATAAAAATGCCATATTAGCTGGTGCTTCGGCAAAGTAGGTGTGCCAACCGCTTAAAAAGTTAATCGGGAAATACTTATCTTGGTATCGGTGGCTCAGAGCTTCAGTTTCTCGTTCATATTTAAATAGACGAAAATTCATCAGTTTTGCTTCACTTAATACTTGAGTATCAATTTTTTCAAGGGCGTCCAATACCTGAATATTATTAGCTTCTCGCCTAGCTATGGCCTGAGGTGTGAATTCGGCTAATTTGCCATTAGGTTTCCAGCCATCCGGATCGGTGCGGAAGAATACTTTTTCTTTTTTAGCATTTTGCCAGTGTTGGTCGATGATATTAGTTAGATCGGAATTTGAGTCGGCGAAAGAGTTCCAGCTAATAGCTGTGACAGTGAATACTGCTAAAACTTTATTAAACATAATGTTCTCTTTTTTGTTTTTATCGTCGTTGTTATTAAATAGGAATTGCAGCCAGTTTGCCAATAGGAAAGAACTAACGAGTCCGGTGGTAATGTAAACCAGCGAATACCTTTGTCAGTCGTATACACAATTTTCTAAATGCACCCCGAAGTCTCCGGCAAGGTAAATGCCAGGTTTATAAGAGAAGCACATTCCAGGTTTCGGCTTCGCCATGCACAAAATTAATGGGTGAGTACTTATTTAAAGGTTAGTCAAACGCATCTGAAGTAACGCCTAAGATGCGTTCAGACGGCTTCAACATAAATTAATATACATGTCCTTTTAATGACACTTAACTGTCCCATCTCGGTTTGATATAATTGAAAAATAGCCAAAAAAAAGCCTGATAAATAATCAGGCTTAAAATGAGAACACACATAAAAACTACATATTCAGAGGGGCAATAACGACATAAGTTCAATTTTTCGTAAATATTTTTTCAATGAGTGTTGTTACATTGCAAACAGGCGTTATGAGCTCAGACAAAAAATTGAGATGGATGTCACATTAGTTTCTCTCGAAGGTAAATTAAAAACATCAGGTTTACTAACGAGTAGAATCATTAAGTTGAAACTTCTACCAAGTTCATTTGAAAGACAAAAAATAGGCAAAAAAAGGCCTGATTAAAAACCAGGCTTATAAAGGGGAACACACATAAAAACTATATATTCAGAGGAGCAATAACGACATAAGTTCAATTTTTTGTAAATAATTTATCAATGAGTGTTGTTACATTGCAAACAGGCGTTATGAGCTCAGACAAAAAATTAAGATGGATGTCACATTAGCTCCTCTCGAAGGTAAGTTAAAAACATCAGGTTTACTAACGAGTAGAATTATTAAGTTGAAACTTCTACCAAGTTCATTTGAAAGACAAAAAATCGGCAAAAAAAAGCCTGATTAAAAAACCAGGCTTAAAAGGAGAACACACATAAAAACTATATATTCAGAGGGCCAATGACGGCATAAGTTCAACTTGTTGTTAATTATTTTTCAATAAGTGTTGTTCTGTAGCAGAATTAAGATGGATACCATGTTAATTATTAAGTAAGGAATCTACGGGGTGGATCTGCGAGGTCAGGTCGTTGAAAAATCTGCGGAGTGAGGGAAATAATAGCGAAACCCTAAAACACTGAGTCGGCATAGCCAATGCTCTTGTTCTACCCTGGACTCGAGGCTAGTTGTTTATCTTGTGAATTTTATAGGGGCATACATAACTAACCCTTCCTGATGTAAGACTTTTAAGCTGACTACTCGCACTCCTAAAGAAACCAGCACAACCGTGCTAAATTTCCCTAATCCTTGGATCAAGAGCACTGCTATTGTGCGTTTTTTTGCTTACTTTGCGGCTGTGGGTAAAAATCAAGTCATACGTAAGAAATTTTATTTAAAACAAGCCATGGTTGGCCGTACTAGTCAGAGCATAAAAATAAGTTAATAGTATCAGAACGCTAGATTAAAATGTGAATGGCAGAACCATTCATGATGATAGAAACTATTTAAAACAATCGACTATAAAATTTAGGTTAGTTTTTATATCGAGAGTAAGAAGTAAATTAATAAAATAATTCTAGGAATTTAACTTGTAACGTCCGCCGAAAAAACACAAAAGAATGGGCGAAAAAAATCAGATTGGAGTGTGGGTAGCCGTGGCAATAGTGCTCAAATTTCAACTAAGTAAGGGTGCTCAGAAGTTAAATTTAGGACAATACCCTTTTCATAAGCCTCAGATTTAATATGCTGCTGATGATGCCCATTCTGCTGTTGGTGTTAAAAACTGACTAGATGAAACGACATTGCTTAAACATAACGTCACCCAGTTGTATGACTTTATGATAATACTGTTAGTCGGCAAGGCCGATGATGTTGATTTAACATCGACTCAAAGTTCACTGATTATTTTGTCAATTCAGAAGGGTTATTAATAAGCCGCAAAAGCACTGAATTCAATTTGAGTTTGCCTAGGTAGTTTTAGGCAATACACCGGTGCCTGCGAGGTATAGTGCTGCTATAATCTGCTGTCAATAAGCGAGTCAACTCAGGCCTGCTAGTCTCAAAAAATCTATCAATAAGTGGCGTTAACTCTTAATCCAACCCCATAACCCAAGTGAAAAGCCTTTTAACAGATCAATCCCCAGTGCTGATTTAAGCAGGTAAACAATCACCAAACCCAGTGCAACGCTGAAAACTAAAAATAATAAGGTTAGTAACAACATAGTTATGAGCGTAATAGACTGCTCTTGTCTAGATAGGTTGCGAATGTTGCGGCCCATCAGCAATACATAGTAGATACGGAACGGGTAAAAAGGCACCGGAAAAGTACCGCGTATATCGATTTTGTGCTTACGGTACTGGCCACTGCCTATGGCGACTTTGATATGACTGAGTTGAGTGTCAGTTAAAAGTGATGCTGTCTCTTGAGGCAATCGGCTTAGAAAACTCATGATGTCGGGATCTTCACGAACACAGTATGCTGGCTTCATTGGCATTCCTTATTAATTACTTTGAGTAGGACGAGTTTGCAGTATTCGTATAGCAGTATTTTCTAACACACGGTAAATGCAATGTGGCAGCATCGACATTAGTGCACAAGCGTATGTTGCGATGGTTCTCATAGGCTCTTCTATGACTATTTTAGGCTGGGTGAGCAATGCTTGATTAACCAGTTTAATCGCTTGCCAAGAACTGCCTGAATGGATGGCCCTGCGCGCTAAGTATCGTAACTGATAGGCTCTGGCCAAGGACGAATAACGTTTAAAAAAAATGGGGTGGTTTTTCTGGTTTTTATTCATAGCAAAACACCAACTAGCATACTGTTTATTTAAGTTAGCAGATAAGCCACCATTGTTAACCCGGTAATAAGTAAGAGGTGTTTTGATCCCCTCGAATTTCCAGTTTTCAAGAAGTGCAATACGCAACCACAACTCGATATCTTCTGATTGACGTAACTCTTCATCAAAGATGCACCTCCGTCCGGTTTTGTTGCTGGTAAAAGTGACTTCTTTTAATAACCGCCTTCTAATTACTGCTGCCGAGCCGTTACCAACTGGGTTGCGACAAAATACGTCTTTGGCACTAATATTTTTTAGTTTTGGGTATTGCCCTATGCCTATATACTTGCCTTCTTCGTTAACAAACAATGAAGGGCAGTAACTCACCCCCACGTGTGGGTAAGTGTTAAGGTGATTGATATGTCGGGCTAGCTTTTCTTTGGCCCAAAAGTCATCGGCATCAAGTAGGGCAACATACATGCCTCTTGAAGCTATAATGCCGGTATTTCTTGCAGCGGATAGACCACGATTAGATTGTTGAATCAGTTTTATTCTAGGATCAGAAAACCGAGCTAATTTATGAAGGGTGTCATCTGTGCAACCATCATCGACGCATATTATTTCAAAGTTTTTAAATGTCTGTGTTAATACCGACTTTATACATTGGTCAATGTACTTGCCGACGTTAAACATGGGAATAATAACAGTCACTAAGGGGAAGGATGGTCTATTCATGAGTTACTCCTACTAAATAACAGGGATGTAAATATGTGTTCGAATTTGTGCCAAGGGATCAATGTCATCAGCCACACAGAGCTACAAGCTAAAATGGTTAAAGCAAAGTTTGTTGGGGTAGTCGCTTGAACGGCTAATAACCCAACTACACTAATTATTAAGCAGAATAGTCGTACGTATAATTCTTTTTGATAATGGGCTTTTGCGCGTAAAATATTACACTGAGTATCAATTAATAATGCGGGTAACGCCGATACACATAGCAGCATTACAATGATGTGGTTTTGTTGCCAAACTTGGTTGAATAATAAAGGTACATAGAAAGGTACCAGTAATGCTTGGATTAAAAATAATGTACCCACTGCACAGGTAATTAAGTAAACCATCGGAATATGTTTATTGAGTTGGTCGCATCTGTGTTTGTGACACAAGTAAGGATAAAGTGCGGTATTAAATGCGTTATTAATCGACAGACTCAGGCCAACCCCAGCACTCTTGGCAAAGCTGTATAAACCAAATAATTCTGGGTTTAGCAGACTTGCACCAATCAGGGTGTCTGATTGCATGCGTAAAGCTCTGACTAACTCTGTAGACAACAATCTCCCCGATGTTTTGGTGAGCTTTAGAAATGTCTTCCATTGAAAGCCAACACCAAAATGTTGTACGGGTGCAAAATAAAATAAGCTTATCCACAAAATGGCAAATATCCATTTACCATAAACAACCGACATGATGCCGCAATCTAATAAGGCAAATATCGCAATGCTAATATTTTCGGTAACGATACACAGTGCGTTACGCATGCTGTAATAACGCATATTACCTTGACGCTGAATAAGGAATACTTTGATACTCACCAAGGGGTAAAAAAGATAAACAACCGCCATTAAACTAATTAAAGGGATGAGTGAGGGGGTTTCGTAGAAATCAGCAATAGGCGAAGCCAGACCTGCTTGTGCACCAGCAAGTAATATACAAACCAACCACTGTAACAAGGCTCCATTTTTTGCGTATGAAGACAACTGCTGTTCTGTGCATTGAATAATCTGTGCACCTGCACCAGAGCGAAGAATGAGCTTAAATATTTCATGACAGGCTAATGCAAGCATCACAGTGCCGTACTCAACAACGCCTAAATTTGCCGCTAACGCTAATATCACCAACACTCTTGATATTTTAGCTACTATTTCAGTAGCCATGAGCCAACTGGTATTACTGAGCAGTCGTTTACTTTCATCTTGCAGAGTAACTAGCATCGTTTTTATTGCCGAATCAAAAAATACTAATCTGAGTGTTTCAAGATGTAGGCCAATAATTGAGATTTATAACATGTTGAAATATATAACTATAATTTCATGTGGGTATGGAGTTATGGGTGAGATTTGCATGTTGCGACAGGCTTTTTCGCAACATGCAAAAAATGAAAGGTTAAATTATTAATCTTGCCATTGCTGGACTTTACGATACAAGGTTGATGGACTGACTTCTAGTAAACTAGCAGCTTTTACAACGTTGTCGTCACAAACACAAATAGCGTGTTCGATTGCTGATCTTTCTACTTCCGCCAAGCTGCGTACCGAACTGGTGTCGTCAAATACGTTATTTTGCGAATAATTTATAGCCTTATTAGAAGGTTGATAATTTAACTCAAGTGCAGAGGGTGATCTTCTTTTATTCAATAACTCAGTCATTTGATCTTGGCTTAACTGTAATTGCCTAGCCAAGATTTGCGCAGTTAATAACGGCCCTTCAGACATCACCACTGCACTGTGTATGGTGTTTTCTAGTTGCCTCACATTACCCGGCCATGAGTAATTATTGACAAGGGTGCCTGCATCAGAAGATAAACCAACAAATACCTTTTGTTCAATATCACTAAAACGATTTAGAAAATATTGAGCTATTTGGCAGGCATCGTTTTCCCTATCTTTAAGGGGTGGCAAATTAATAGAGATTACATTCAGTCGATAATAAAGGTCTTCTCTGAGGTGGCCATCTTCTATGGCTTTAAAAGGCTCTCGGTTAGTGGCGCTAACAAAACGAATATCGACCTTTTCTTGTTTATTACTTCCTACTTTTTGAAAGGTGCCGGTTTGAATGAAACGTAATATTTTTGCCTGCAAGCCTATGTCCATTTCGCCTAGTTCATCTAAAAATAATGTTCCACCATCTGCCATGGTTGCTGCACCGTCACGATTGGATACTGCACCTGAAAATGACCCTTTGACGTGTCCAAAAATTTCCGACTCCATCAACTCACTTGGAATAGCGGCACAATTCAAGCAAACAAAATGTTTGTCTTTACGGGGGCTAAGTTTGTGTAGGGCATCGGCTACCAGTTCTTTACCCGTTCCACTAGCGCCGGTAATAAACACAGAAGCATGGCTAGAGGCACAGTTTTCGATCGCATCATAGACAAATTGCATTGCCGTTGATTGACCGATGAATTTCATGAAATTGCGCTTACGTTTAGTTTGTACTTGGTCTAAGGTGTGTCGCAATAGGCTGCGTTCGGCCAATACTTCGCTATAGCTGAGTGCTTGCTGGATATTAAGTTTAAGTTCCTCGTTGTCCCATGGCTTTTTCATATAACTCCATATTCTTCCGGAGTTAATAGCAGAAATTACATCGTTCAATTCAGTATAAGCGGTAAGCATAATACGTACTGTTTCTGGCCACTGCACAGCCACTTTTTGTAAAAATTCCATCCCATTCATACCGGGCATGTTTTTGTCAGATATAACAATATCTACATATTGTTGCTCAAGTATCTGTAAGCCTTTTTCAGCAGAGGTCGCAGTATACAGGGTGACACCCGTATTTCGAAGTAACCGAGTTAAGGCAGTTAAAATTTCAGGCTCATCATCAACAAACAAAATGCAGGCAGAGATTTCATTTGGCATAATTAATATTTATCCTCAATAACAACACACTACTTTTATCCAGCATGGCAGATTTTTTCGCCATTTTCACTCATCAATACGTCTTAGTGTATTAGTGGGTATTTTTAAACGTTTTATTAAACGATAAGAACCGTAGTTTTTATTTAATATTTTGCGTGGTGCAATGGTAAATCTATTAATACCAGTAAAGCTGCCTGACCTCCCCATTCTTTTGGCGCTTGATGAAAACCCATTACAGCGGGGTGTTGTATCAGCCAATTAGGGATAGATTTTTTGAGCACATAAGTGCCTTTGCCATGCATGATCGACACACAATAAACATGCTTTTTCTGTGCAACATGAATAAGGGCCGCAATTTCGTATTTAGCCTCTTCTTTTTTAATTCCGTGTAAGTCGAGAATGAGGTCTGGTGGGTAATCACCTCGGCGAAGCCGTTTGACTTCGTGGCTGTCTGTTTCTGGTTTCACATACTTGAGCGGTTGGTTGATATCAAAATGGCCTTCAAAACCATCTGAAAACTCAAATGCAGCAGCAGCTTGTTTAATTTCCGCTAAATCTTTGTAGTTTTTTTGCCTAAGTCCCGAATTCTGCTTGATGGAAAACCGCTGAGGCGGTATTTTGTCCTGCTTAATTGGCGCTATATCTTTGAACTCATCTTTAAAAAGATCAGAACCGTTGTTTTTTGTTTGAGTTTTTTGGTGAAATGGCGTGTTTTTCATTCATTACAAATACGTATCTGCTATTGATTGAGCATAGCAAAATTTGCTAGCAGAGAACATGTATTCAAGGTCTGCGGACCTAGATTTATTAAGCGATAAAATGACCACAGATACTTTTTCCGAAATTGATGCCGAACAAATTGCAGAAGACTTACACACTATCTTAGATATGGTGAGGTGGTCGGTGAGCCGTTTCAATCAGGCCGAGTTGTTTTATGGTCATGGTACCGACAATCCTTGGGACGAAGCCGTTAGTTTAGTTTTGCAGTTATTACATCTGAATCAAGATTTGACAATACAAACCGGTGATCAGTTATTTCATAGTCGTTTAACAAAAACGGAAAAGTTGAATATTATCAAGATAGTCAAACGCCGTGTTGAAGAGCGTATTCCGGTTCCTTATCTAACGAATCAGGCTTGGTTCTGTGACTTACCTTTTTTTGTAGATGAGCGTGTTCTTATACCTCGTTCACCTATCGCGGAGCTTATTCAAAACCACTTTGAAGAGTGGCTTGGCGAAAATGAACCTGAGCACATATTAGATCTATGTACAGGTGGAGGTTGTATTGCGATTGCTCTGGCTTATGCATTTGAAGAGGCCCAGGTGGACGCTGTGGATATCAGTCAAGACGCCCTTGATGTAGCAGAGCTAAATATTACTGAGCACGAATTGAACCATAGAGTTTATCCTATCAATTCAGATTTGATGGAGGCCTTGCAAGGTCAACAGTATGATTTGATTGTGAGTAATCCGCCTTATGTGGATGCAGAAGATATGGGTGACTTGCCAGAAGAGTTTCATCACGAGCCAGAATTGGCGTTAGCAGCAGGTGAAGATGGATTAGATTTAATTGACCATATATTACGTCAGGCCCCAAGTCATTTAACAGACAATGGTTGGTTGTTTGTTGAAGTAGGCAATAGCGAAGTGCACATGTATTCCCGTTATCCAGAATTACCTATTCAATGGGTAGAGTTTGAAAATGGTGGTCATGGCGTATTTGCTATATGCAAGAACGATTTAGTTGAATACTGGCGCTCAGTTGACCATTAAACTAGCTAGTTGATAGTAGACATTAGAAATATGGTTTAAATAAATCTTTCTCCTCGTGACAAGATACATAGCAAAACAATAGGATTTTAAAATTATGGCAGGTAATACCTTCGGTAAATTATTCACCGTCACCACCTTTGGCGAAAGCCATGGTACCGCTATAGGTGGCATTATCGACGGCTGCCCTCCTGGATTAGATTTGTCTGAAGAAGATTTGCAAGGTGATTTAGACAGACGTAAACCTGGTACGTCTCGTTATACCACAGCCAGACGTGAAGAAGATGAAGTGAAAATTTTGTCTGGTGTATTTGAAGGTAAAACGACAGGCACCAGTATTGGATTGTTAATCAATAACAACGATCAGCGCAGTAATGACTATTCAAAAATCAAAGATACGTTTAGACCCGGTCATGCAGATTACACCTATCAGCAAAAATATGGACTGCGTGATTATCGTGGTGGTGGACGCTCATCTGCTCGCGAGACGGCTATTCGTGTCGCTGCTGGTGGTGTCGCTAAAAAATATCTCAAACAACGCCATGGTGTCGAAATTCATGGTTACTTGTCGCAGTTAGGGCCGATTAAAGTTGAAACTGTAGATTACGAGTTTATTAATACCAATCCATTCTTTTGCCCTGATGAGAGTAAAATAGAAGCATTAGATGCCTATATGCGAGACCTTAAAAAGCAAGGTGACTCTATCGGGGCTAAAGTATCTGTAGTGGCTACTAATATGCCAGTCGGTTTAGGTGAGCCTATATTTGATAGATTAGACGCCGACTTAGCGCATGCAATGATGGGTATTAACGCGGTGAAGGGCGTAGAAGTGGGTGATGGTTTTGCTACTGTCGAACAAAAGGGCAGTGAACATCGCGATGCATTAACCCCAGAAGGATTTGCTTCGAACCGTTCTGGTGGCGTGTTAGGGGGTATTTCAACAGGTCAAGATCTAGTTGTGCACATGGCACTTAAACCTACCTCAAGCATCAGCATACCGGGTGAAAGCATAGACGTGCATGGAAAAACAGCTGAAGTGATTACAAAAGGTAGACATGATCCGTGCGTGGGTATCAGGGCAGTGCCTATTGCTGAAGCGATGATGGCTTTAGTGGTAATGGACCATTTGCTTAGACATCGTGGACAAAATGCTGACGTTAAAAGCCCTACACCTATTATTGCTGCGCAGGTCGGGCCTCGCTAGGTCGGGCCTCGCTAGGTCGGGCCTCGCTAGGTCGGGCCTAAACAAGCCAAATCGACCTTTATTTTATTTTTAAAATTTAAGTTACCTCATTGTCTAAATCTGCATTCTCTACCTCTAATTTAATTTTACTCGCTATGACTTATCTGTTTTATTTTGGTCAGTTTGGCGTGCTTATGCCTTATTTAGGTGTTTTTTTAGATGGCAGGGGGTTTTCATCAGGTGAGATAGGCGAGCTTTTTGCACTGATTACTGTTGCCAGAATTGCAGGACCAAACCTGTGGGCGTTTCTTGCTGACAAGACGGGCAGGGCACTGAGGGTTCTTCAGTTAGGCGCATTGTTAACTTTTGGGACTTTTTGTTTAGTATTTTTTGTTAACGGTTTTTGGGCGCTTACCCTTAGTCTAGCGCTTATGATGATGTTTTGGACTGCTATATTGCCACAGATTGAGGGGTTGACCTTAAAATGTGTGTCTGGTCACGCCAACCGCTACGGGCGAATAAGGTTGTGGGGTAGCATTGGCTTTATATTGCTGACTATCTTTACCGGTAAAATGATTGATACATTTTCTAGCGATGCACCCATTTATGTGGGCGGGATAGTATTGTTTAGTTTGTTTTTAGTGACCTTATTTCTTAAAGAGCCAGCACAAGATAAAAGTACCGACCCTCATCAAATATCTATTTGGAACAAAATTAACACACCCGTGTTTTATGCTTTTTTACTATCAGCAGCTTTATTACAGCTTAGCTTTGGCGCCTATTATGGTTTTTTTGCATTATACCTGCTCGATTTAGGTTACAGCAGTCAAGCAACCGGATGGCTTGTTGCATTGGGTGTGTTGGCAGAAGTGATTATTTTCTTGCAAGCAGGAAAATTGATTACATTGTTCGGCGTAAAGTGGATTTTAGTGATCAGTATTTTGTTAACTGCGCTGCGCTGGTATTTATTGGCTATAGCAGCAAACAACCCTGTCATATTGATCGTCAGCCAAGTTTTACATGCATTTAGTTTTGGTATGACCCATGCGGCGTCTATGCATTTTATTCATCATTATTTTGGTAACAAGCTTCAAAGTCAGGGGCAGGCGATTTATATCAGTGTTGGCTTTGGAATAGGGGGGGCTATAGGTGGTTATGGAGCCGGCTACTTTTGGCAACAAGGCCAAGGTGCTGAATTAACCTTTACCTTAGCGGCTGTGGCGGCTGTTCTTTCTGCCCTTAGTTTGTTGTTTGTCTCGTCTAAGCGAATGTAGCTCCATGTGCGGGTTATCAATATTTATTATTTCGAGTGGAGCTATATTGACTAAGTATTAAGGTGGGTAACTCGCTTATTCTGTTTTGTGTTCACATTCTCGCCAGTGATGATTTAAAGCAATACAGTCATCCTGATTAATAAATAAACAACTAATCAAGTCTTGTTAGACTCAGACAATATGACACAAATATGACAAAATCATGACTAACTAGTTGAATCAAATAGCCTTGTTGTGTCCGTTTAATTAATAATAACTGTTGACCTGCCATATCTTAGATATATAATAGTATTGCTTGATAGTAAGTTTG
>OOEG01000005.1_pt1 | contig 19450 bp, 16 predicted proteins | sample 1670351 | NCBI WGS metagenome assembly OOEG01 (sample SAMEA98142418, study PRJEB22522) | marine metagenome | biome: marine biome; feature: marine water body; material: sea ice | place: Arctic Ocean | collected 11-Sep-2015 | depth 1.5 m
GCTTCGCTTATTTTTTCCGTTCGATTCAATAATTCGTTTAGTCCGCTTTGGGCGTTAAGCCGAAGTAACAATCAAAGGTGCCCAATGACCGCTTTTGGCACTTAGGCGACAGACGGCAAAGGGGAATCAGGAAACATTGCTCTGGCTTGTTTCTGCCAACTGTTAGTAAACACCGATGTATAAATCAGTCTACTCATACTCCTTTTGCAATACAGTGGGCTAATAGATAAGTAAAAAGTCCATCTATTGAAACCAGAGTCTACTAGTTTATCGAATAAACAAATAAATGGGGCGGCAAACCCGCCCTCTTGCCACTAAAGATCTTTGGTTATGTTTTCGATATAACTATCCCAATCTTCTTGCTCTTCATCACTCAAAGCGCTTTTTTCTTGATACTCACGGCATTCACCTGTCGAATTAATCTGAGTGGCTCTATATAATATGCTCTCACCACAAAAACGACATGTATCATATTTTTCTTCATCGTCACTGTATGAATTACAAACCTGTGCTATCGGTTCTTCTATATCGTCACTACTAGAAAGCGGTTGACCATGAACTGTTTTTTCACCACATATTTCACATTCTGGAGTAAAAGCTTCGGAAATAGCATGACTAATAAAGTGACTGGACAAACACTTTAAAGGTGAATCCTTCATGCTATTAATGACTTCTACAAGTGTCGAGTTATCTAACTCACTTCCTTAATGATAAAAAGTAAATTTATCTTCAATGGGTAAGTTATCATTGTCAGCTAAAAGTGCTTTTTTACTTTTCTATCCTAAAGCACCAGATATGGCAGCATGCGCATGGGATGAACCAAGTTTTTTCTGGTTTAAGTTGTTGATACTTTCTTGAAGGTATTTACTTGCTTTTTTGATTACATCAGACATTTTAACGTCCCCTATTAAGGCTGGTGCAATTGGTAGATGAGTATTAAAACGAACCGCACCAGCAAAATGAGATTACGTTAAATAAATCTTACAGTGATAATGTCGCTTGAGTTTGCTCATAACCAAGGTTGACTGGACCTTCGAAAAGGTTAGCGCACAACGTCACTGTCTGTCTGTCAATTATGAGATAAAATGAGTTGCCGGGAATGACACTCAGGCGACGGACGGCTAAGAGCGTTCAACGGATACTCGTCTGGGTGGCGTCGTATTAAAAGGTCACACTGAGTTAGCAGTCTATCAAAGAACACATTTTCAATGTGTTCTTTCCCCTTGATTTAAGGGACGAGGCACCACTACAAAAACTGCATAAATGTGCAGCTATTTGTTTATCCGATCTTAAGTATAACCCTGCATTCACCAAGCAATTTTACAAAGTCGATTAGACAAATCTCTGACGTGGGCCAGCTATGTTGTAGGGTTGTATGTTATTGGTCGTGATGTGAAAAGTAGGGTATTTCCAAATTTAGTTAAACCTACGCCTCAATGTTTCTCTTACTGGAAAAAGGATATCGTTAGGCTAAGGACCAAACATATGTCTCGAACAAATAAGCAGCTAATATAATTCCGACCACATTGATTGTAAGAGCCAAAAGAATTTTCCACCGTGTCCAGTAATTAGTTGAGTCTGTGTGTGTGCCGGATGACTCGAAAGGATTTTTATTGACGGCGACTACTTGTAGAGGCTCATCTAAAGCCCGCAGTAGTTCATCTCGTTTTTTTTCGGTATACCTACAATTTGCAACTGTAATTCTGTAATTTGCGACATAGTAAGGAATGTGTGCTGAAGCGTAAATACCGAGAATAAAGACGTAATATTTCGCCTTATGCCAGCTACTAGCCCAAAAACCCTCAGGTTCGGGATAAGACAAAACCAATATGAAGCTCGCTACAACCAAATGAAGTAATGTCCAGGGTATTAATATAAAGTATTTTAAACGCTTAATGTCCCTAACAGCCAGCTCATCGACCCATTCCTCGTTTTGCACTTTTGCCTCGTAAGCGCTTCTTTGTCTGGTTTCAGCTTGCACTTGGCATAAATCTGGATTTTGACGAATATAATCTGCGCAGCCACGTCCATAGGATCTGCGCATCTCTTTGTCTTCAAAGGGGACATGAGCCATAGAGATAACTACGCCATTATCATTAAAGACAAAATGCACTTTCGGTTCCGCTCTATAAGTGAAGGTAAATCCTTTCGTTTCATGACTAATGAAAAAAGATGAGTGGCAGGCTTCATCAACTCCAGCACCGTAAGCCGTATCAAGCATATACTGCGATGTAGCACCCTCGATATGTTCTTGGGCGATTCGTGCAAGAAAACCATCAATTATCAACTGCCTTACCTGGGCATGGTACATATGGCTTGGCCTACAGCTATATGTAAGGCTGCCATCTTCGTTTAGAGTATAATCATATTGGGCAACGTCGTATTCTAAATTATAGCCCCAGCCATATGCGTACTGTAGCTGTTGTTGCACGGCATCATAATGCCGACGGTCTCGCTCGTTCAATATGCTGCGACGGCAGGTAGGACAATGATCCCATAGGTTGCCTGAATAGTTGCAAAGATATGAATCATAGCAACGTTCGCAGTTTCTAATGTGGGACAAAGATATATTCAACTTTGTTGTTATAGAATTTTTCAAAACTAACTATAACCTAATCGTAAGCATCAAACATCCAGTTTTTTGTAAGGGCGATTGTTCCTTAATCTGTAAATTAATGACAAAGCAGTTGCAGGTTTTTCTACCACACTTAAAATGTCATAGGCCTAGTACATGGCCTATTTTTCTCCGGCAAATAACCACATTTATTCTTTGCGCGTCCCCGTCGTATTTAAGACTATTTCGTCAACGAGTCAAAAAAATTTACATACCCACCCAACCAGATTTACCAAGCGATTTACTAAGCCATCCATAATAAATTAACTCAATAAAATGACGAACTGGGCTTTGATTAAGAGATAAATCAAAGGATTGATATCATGCCCCAGCCTCGCAGTAGTCAAATTAGCTTATCGGACACCCCTGTTTTATCACTGCGTTTCTCGCCGTGTAATGCGTTCTTTCTTATGCGGTGTGGATAGTTATTCAGGCAAAAGTTATGAATATCGTCGTGGATGGGGTAGGTCAACTATTTTTGTACTTACCTTTAGTATTCTCCATTGATATATGTGCTTATGTCGTAATGAGTGATCACGTGCACGTGGTGTTAAGCTAAATGAGCATATCGACACAGAAGCGAACAAAGAAGATGACTGTTCAGGCAGCTTTTGGGAAGGACGTTTAAGTCATCGACTTTATTAGATAAAGCCGCATTAATGGCCTGAATGGCTTATGTTGATTTAAACCCCATTCGAGCCAAAATAGCAAGTACACCCGAAACGTCAAAACACACCAGAATTTAAAAGCGTTTAGAATCGATAAAACAACCCGCTTCACATTTATTGATACCCTTTGTCGGTAATCCTAGACAAGATATGCTCAAAGGTATCGGCTTTTTACTCAAGGGTTAGTGTGAGTTAGTGGACATCACAGACAGAATCATCAGAAACCACCAAGCAGGACAAATTGACCATCAACCACAGCCCATATTGCAAAGGTTAGGCTTATCAAATGAACAATGCCTCACCTTGACGACAGAGTTTGAAAAACACTGTTGTTATGTAGCTGATGCGGAAATGATGATGAAGCAATTAAAAGTACACACAGGTCACCAACGTATTCGCCAAATGGGCAAAGCCAAAACGCTGCTGTGCCGCGCATAACTTTAATCAAACAACCGCTAACTCACTAATCTATAACCAATAAGGCACAGTGACACCTAAAAACTGTTGATAGCCAATTGTTTGTTTAAATGATATTTAAACGTTAACTATCTTCGTCATAACCCATTTAACTCCATTCATTTAACTCCATCCATTGGGTTACCGACATCAACTTTGCACGATCCCTCAAACTTGGGATATTAATATAGGTGGCTGGGTAAATACGTCTTGCTCTAATCCGATTCATAACATGGTAAAAGGTATGTTCATTTTTGATTCTTGGCTGTACCGGTATAATGGGCAAAAGTGACTCTATCTATAAAATGAGAGTAGATTCAAAATGTTTATTAGACGGGTGATTTGCCTCCTATTTCTTTCAAATATTAAAGCAAGCAATCCATTCAAAACCAGATTATATGACCTTAAAAAGTGGTCAATTGTTGTCTCGTTTGTATGCACTTAAGACTCATTATTAAGGATAAGCCCTTTAACAAAAGTTGAGGTACAAACTAGATTTAATTCTCTTTCAATTATGTAGGGTTATTACTTACCCTTAATACATATTTTTTCAAGATCTACTTGTGAAGTTGGCATTATATGCCCTTCAATTAAAATGGGTTCATCGTATATTTCCCAACGTTTTAATTCAGCATCTGATACTTTTGGCATAAATAATCCGGTGTAACCCCAAATTAAATCAAAAATTGGTGTTATCCAATTGGCAAACGCAAAAGGTGCATAAAGTATGGTTGGCACACCTAATGTACCGCTGACAAACACAGCGCCGGAATTCCAAGGGATCAATGGAGCACTCATAGTTGCCCCATCTTCGATGATACGAGACACGTTGGTAGCCGATAATCCTCTTCCTCTAAAGGCAGGAGTAAACATCCGGCCTGTAATTGTATAAGCAATAAAAGCGTTACTTGCTAAATTAAGGCCTAAAACAGCCGCTAATGTGGTCAGAACTAGCGTAAATCGACCTTTAACTCTTCTCATCACTTCATGGATTAAGGAGTCTAGGCATCCAATTTTTTCCAGCACTCCCCCAAAGGCCATGGCTATCATTATTAATGAGATAACCCACATCATCGACATTATCCCTCCTTTTGATAATAATATATCGACCTGTGAATTACCTGTGTTTGCGTTGTAGCCCGTCATCATGGTGGTAGTCACATCACCAAAAGATGCATCCTGAATAAATATAGCAACCAAATTTGCAGTGATAACACCTAAGAACAAACTTGGAAGTGGTGCCATTTTTTTCCAAACTGTAATGCCGATGACTATTGGAGGTAACAACAAAAATACGTTCAAATTAAAATGTTCGCTTAACACCAGTTCTAATATCTCAATCTGATCACCATCATTAATTTGACCGGAGTATTCAAACCCCAAAAAGGTATAAATAACGATTGCAATTGTCATTGCTGGAATTGTGCTCGGTAGCATATTGCGTATATGATCATAAAGATTTACACCAACAATTGCGGCTGCAAAATTAGTCGTATCTGATAATGGCGACATTTTATCACCAAACCAAGCACCTGAAACTATTGCACCGGCTGTAATATATAACGGTATTCCCATACTTTCACCGATACCCAATAATGCCAGCCCCATTGTTCCCACCGTTCCCCATGAGGTACCAGTAAATACAGATACCACAGCACATATAATACATGTCGCTGGTAAAAAAAAACTGGGACTTAAAATTGTCAAACCTAGGGTGGTTAGTAATGGCACTGTGCCACATAAAATCCACGTTCCTATAGTCATACCAACAACCAAAAAAATGCCTAGTACAGGAATTGATGTTGTCACATTTTTAACTAAGCCAGTTTGCATTTCCGCCCAGGTATAACCATGTAATTTGCCAAGGATCACGGTGATAAATATCCCAAACACCAAGGGAATGTGCGGCGCTCCTTTGACAATGAATATTTGGTACATAAGTATTACGAGTGTTGAAGCTATAGCAAAGAGTGCTGAAGCCCAATGGACGTTTTTTTTAATTATATTCATAGCCACATAACCAGTTATTTATACACTTTTTAATGAAATTAGCACCTCAATCGCCACATGTCGATAACATTGTAGACATGACTAATTTCATTTTTCAGGGTGAATTATTTAATTTAATTCAATTCAATTCAATTCATAGGAAGGTTTGTCATCCTTTTAGATTCCACATGTAAAAAATATTTCAGATACCAGATACCAGACACTAGAGACTACCGAGACAGACAGCCACAATAATGTCATGGTTTAAACAGTCAATCTAACTAGTACCGATTAAGTTTTGCGTATATGTTTTAGTCGTGAAAGGGTAATTTTCGAAGATATGGTGGTAAACAATTGTTTTTGGCATTCGGGATGAATATTTATTAATAAACGGGCATCACTTCACCTCCTCAGATTTGAACGCTTTATATTTGTAGGGTGGTTAGGCTTGATTCAGTAATTCTTTGGCTTTGCCCATTCCTTGTATTCGTTTACGGTGAGTGTGGGCTTTAAGTTGCTTCATCATTTGCTCTGCCCCTGCTGCATAAAAAAGTACTTTTCAGATTCTGTGGTTAAGGTAAGCCATTATTCGGCAGCTAATCCGAGTCTTGGAAATTTGCGGTTTTAATAAAGCCCGTTTTGTCTTCCCGTATACAACGCACAGTGTTATCTACTCATCATCATAAACAATAGCAATATTCATAACTGGTTTGCGCAACGTATCTTCATTGGGTAAAAAATACCATTTTATTTTACCTATACTCGTTACCTGTTAGGGTGCACGGATTTCTTAACACTACTCAGTTGGATATTACTTTTATGAAGTGAGCAATTTTATTCTTCTTACTCTTACCCGTGTTTGCGAGTCTTCTGGGAGGCTGCGAGCCACGACAAGCGACTCGCGATTTAGAGATTGCGCATGGTGATATTGATTCACCTCCTCTACACGTGTGGGCTGGCGATGAAGATTTAAATGAAGGTGACACTGATTTTTTAACTGTTATCGATTCCGATCCGAAAAGCACGACCTATGGAAACGTGATTACAACCACACCTATAGGTGTCGCTGGAACGAATCCTCATTATGCCGAACATTTAGCTCCAAGGGGAGCCCTGCTTTTTGCTAATGGCTACGATTCAGGTCGGACGTTCCTGTTTGATTTCTCCGCTCGTAGGTCTCCCGAACTCAAATGCGAATTGGGCCAACTAGATAACTTCAACTTCCCGCATAGTTTCCTGAGGTTAGATGATGAAACGTTACTGGCGACTCTCCAATATGGAGACGGGAGCGAAGCAGGTAATCCAGGTGGACTTGTTAGATTTGATTCATCAGCGACTTTGATTGATATCGCAAGTGCCAAGGACCCTGCCTTTGAGGGATAGGTCACCCGCCCATTCGCGGTCGAGGCTATTCCCGAGTTGGACCGAGTTGTGACTACCGGTCGAACCATGAATATATTTACAGAACAGGCAGCAGATATTGTTCAGATTTGGAGTTTGTCAGACTTAAACCTTCTAAAAATACTGCGGGCCCCCAGAGTGGCTCCTGTTGCCAGTTCCGAATGTGTTTTAGGTATCGGTGTCATTTGTGATACGGAACAATATCCGGCAGAGGCACAACCATTCGAAAGTCGTGTGATGGCAGACGGTTCGGTGCTGATGAATACCCAATGTGCGGTTTATAGCGGATCAGTGATATTAATACTGAAGAACTCAACATTGAACTCATGCCGAACTATCCCGAACTATCCCGAACTATCTGGGTGCGCTGTGCCTGCGGTAATAGGCCATTACTACATTCTTCCAGCGACTGTCGGAGAAACAGTCATTATTCTGGATATGAGTAATCCGGAAGATATCAAAGAAGTCAGCCGATTCGCTACTCCGGGGTAGCAGCTGATCCCAAAAAACCGCGAGTCGTCTTCACATCTTCTGGGCCATCGCTCACCAATACGGTGCTAATGCTTAATTTTAATGTGGAAACTGGAGAATTGTCATTGGACGAAAGATTCGGTTCAAAAGAATTCCCCAGAGCTGGCCTTTCGTTTTACCGTGAGTCATGGCCGCATGGAGAGACAGGCACCGCTATTCCTCATGCCGCGTTCTTTGGTACTAACTGAAGAATTTCGAGGCAGTATAACAAGCTTAAGCTGCGGACTCGCAGGACGGTCATCGTCGATCTGAATCAATCTGCGGGTCACCCATAAGTCAAAGATGCTGACTAGGGGGATTGATCGTTCAACCGCTAGTCAGTAACGGTTTCTCTACGTTAAGTTTACTGAGATAGCGGTCGTTCATTACATTCGAAATCAAGGCTTATCAATTAAAAATGGTTAACTTGCTAAGCAGCCTTTCGCTATGGGCCTTTAATGTAAAGTTTAGCATTGGCTATATCAATAATACTGTTCAGTTGAATCAAGTGTTTATTCCCTAATATTCCAATCACGGGTGGTTGGCCTTCAACGTTAACGGCATTCATTAATGCTGAAAAATCAGTAATCAGGAAATCATCGATAACCATTTCATTACCAATCAAAACCTTTCCATTTCTATATACTTTCATCGGCAACTCAACACCCTCAGCAATAATAGTTTTTGCGGTAGGGTGGTTTTCTAACTGGAAACCATATTGAATTAAAGCAGACTCATCCAAAACGAGTTCAGGGGAGCCTGTATCGACAATAAGTCTGACGACATTTTCACTCAACTGAACATCAACAAAATTGAACCCCATTGGCGATTTATATAACTCAATCACTTCATATTTAACGGTAGTTGATTTGCTCAGCAATAACTCAGTGTCATTCTTATTTTCAGGAATAAGTAGTTGTGCCTTTTTTACATCCAACAAAGCGTTCAAATGGGAAAGCGCATCATAACCAATAAGTCCCATAATATTAGGTGCAAATCGCCCAGAAGATTCATTAGAGTAAATAGATTTGATATTCAACTGTGCTTGCCCGATCGAAAATTGTGTTATATCAACAGAGAATGTTTCAATTATTCCTGTTTCTTCGCTACCTATTGCCACACCATCAATTTTTGCTTTGCCTTTAGTTATGCCAAAAACATTAAGTTTATTAGTATCAATTACAGTACCCGTTGCACCAGTATCAAGAATGAACTTTGCATTAACGTGATTTATCGATGCTTCTATTTCAAGATAACCTTCATGGGTTTTGTGAAGAGGAATAACCTGCATTTTTGCATTTAGCAAATGTGGAAAGGCTAACGAAATAGCGAATATAAATGATATGAAATTTTTCAAGCAACGTTCCTTTTGTTATTTTTAAAGCTCTGAGAGTCTAACTTTCCACCTTAGTTCTTAATTTTATATTATTCGAAATTGTTTCTTTGAGGTTACTTTTACATTAATTTGTCTTATGTCCACTTTCTACTATTTGTTGTCGTTCAATGTTCTAAGCGGCTTCGTATGCAATCGGCATATGGCCTGCGGATAGAGGAAGTCGAAGTTGAAGAGTTTAGCAGCAAAATACAGCAATATAATTCTTCGTTCGTATGTCTGCTATGTCGGAAAGGACTGACATTAGCATAACAACCATTCATTCAGCTCCAATCTTTAACACCTAGTTTCAAGCTTTAATAAACTTGGACATTTATTACCGATGTAATAAGTATACGAATATTGAGGTTATGCATCAGTGGAAATGTCACCCCACGACGTATTATAGCCAATTGTCTTCTAGTATCTTATCGCTATTGGCAGGCAAGGAAATCACGCTGCCATCTTCACCTAATGTAATAGGACCTTGGTAAGCATCGTCTGTGCCTTTAAGGAATAGCGCCTCCATTCCTGGAGCAGGTAGAGCAGGGACAATATGGTAATACATTAAGTGTCGGGCGTTAGCGGCTGCTGCGACTTGGGCCGCTTCGATAGGCGAGGTGTGATAGTCCGGAATATCAAACATCACTTTTGCTAATATTGGCATTTTTTTATTTGCTGCTGTCACTTGGATTAGGTTGATTAATTCATTCGATAAAGCTTCGTGTACTAATAAATCGACATTTTTAGCTGCCATTTCGACATTTTTTGACTTGCTAGTATCGCCACTGATTACTGCCGTACGTCCCTTGTATTCAAAGTGATATCCAACAGCGGGGTGAATGGGTTTATGATCCACTAAGAATGCTTTTACGGTTAGCCCATTTTGCTTAAAGACTGTCAGCATGACGCCTTGTTTGGGTGCAGCAAATTCTGTTGCGATTAAGCCTGCTCCAGATTTTGGTGCAACTAGGTCTGTATGGTGATCATGACGATATTGTGTATCTGCAGCATATGCTAGATTAAATCCATCGACCACTTTTTTGGTACCTTCAGGGCCTATGACAGGTAGTGGTGATGTGTTTGCCGCGTTGACCCAGCGCATCATCCCCAGCTTGCCTAAACTATCAATATGATCTGAATGAAAATGGGTTAATAACTGGGCGCTAATGTTCCCCACAGGGATTTGCATATCTAGTAGGTTGGTGGTGCTGCCAGAACCTGCATCTATCGTAACCAGAGTATTACCTGCAATGATCAATACACAAGGGCCTGAACGAATAGGATCGGGTAGGGGGCTGCCAGCACCACATAAAACAACATGTAAACCATCTTCAAGTGTTGAAATTGGGTTCGTGCCCAAGCGTTGCTCAACTGCCACTTCTGCAATTTTGTACCCAATGTCTGAAGGACTACAAGCGTTTATTATGATGACAAAAAAGAGTGCGATTGCGGGCTTAACCAATTTCATGATGGGTGTTTCCTGTATTAACTAATTTAACTAATTTAGCTAATTTAATATAAAATGTATTAGCATTAAGCATGACACTTTTAACGAAAATCAATCAAGATACCACTAAGGCGCAAGCAGAAAGTCGTTGTTGAGCATAGCCAGCATGAAAGCTGTGTAATAATCCATTTCACAGCCTATTATTCGAACTTAATGACCAAACAGTTTACTTGGTGTTGTATTATATTTTGGGACTTTTGGGCGTCATAGTGCTGATCAAGTCTAAGATTAATCCAAGTAAGACTGCTGATTAACGTATTGAGAGCTGCGAAGGTTATGTCATCGTCGATGATAGATTTTGGCAAGATTGTTTGTAACGACGCTCGCTCTAACTCAAAGATCCGGTTATATACTGAATTCAGATATTCCGATCGAAAACGTAGCAAACTCAGGCTTACTCTCACTGGAAATATTACTTCGTAGATTTCGCAGCGATTTTGTAGCAGCTCATTTAATTGTTTACGCCAAGTTGTGGTTTTATATGGCTTGAGATATATGGGAAGCACTCGATTTTCTACATCTGAAGCGATTTCGCGAGTCAAGCTATTCATATCATCAATATTTCGAAAAACAGTACGTATACTTAATTGAGTTTTCTCTGCAATATCCGTGGCAAGGGGGGAATAGTTACCCGAATAAATAAGGTCATGTATAGCTGCTTTAATCATTTCTCTACTACGAATGCTGCGCAGACGGCGGCCATCACTTTTAGTGTCATTATTAACACGTGATGCATTGTTCATAAAACTCAACTCCAAGTAACGAATTAAAACTCACGTTTTGTTAAGGAAGGGCAGGTAAAATTTGGGATACCGTACCATGCATGTATTGGCATGTTGAATGTCGATATATATTATATTTAGACATATGATACATCGATTTTTTTAATTAAGAAATCTAGCATAGTGTTACAAGTATTAAATAATTTGTTGTTCTTCATGCAAATAGTCGAAGCCATACTAGTCACAACTTGAACCTACGGGGTCACCTATTAATTAGGTTTTTTTAAATGAAACATTAGACGAGGGTAGGTCAAAAGTATTAGCCGCACGACGTTAGCTTTGCCGACTGTATGCTGCAGGTTGCTTGGCTGTTAATTTGCCCGGGATTTATACAGATGCATTAAAGTTTAGTTACCCATGACACTTAACTGATTTTCGAGTTATCGATATGACCTGTCAATTTTATAAAATAAGTGTTGAGTCAGTTTTTTGGACTACCGATAACGTCAATAAACAAATGACTTAACTTCTTAACTTCCTTAACTTAACTTTCTTGACTTGACTCCTTTGTGTTTTTCCACAAACACATATCATACAACGAGTCATATATAGGCAATTTGAAAGCATTGCGCAGTGCCTATATATTGTAATTGATGATTCTGCTCTAAGTTCGGAAAAGGCAACTTGTTGCTTGGAGCAGCGGCGGCTTTAAGGCACAGAGGCGGCGGCTGTTTTTATAACAACTGCAGAAGGTGTTGAACCATAATTCAGTATTAAACGTAGTGAATTTAGGTTAAATCATTACACTAAAATACACATTTATTTATGAAAAAGTCGACTAATTTAATTGCTTCGTTTACGTTGTTTTCTGTTATTACGCTCGTTATTTATATTGCGTTTAAGCTTGTCGCTGCCGGTTATTATATCACAGCATTGGTGCCTATTAGTTTGTTGTTAGTTGCCTTAACCATAGGCATTTGGCACATTGCTAAACAAGATTAAAACTTATTCTTAATTCTTAATTTTTGGTTTTTTATATTTTGTCCTTTATACAAGTGTATAAACCGATTAGGCCGATGTTATTAATTTTTCTAGGTCCTTCCGCTGATTTTTTTCGGTGACTATAAAATAATCTATTGTTTTATTACTTATGTACTGCGTTCTCTTAAAGGTAAAGAACGCTTAACAACATGGGCCTCAGCACACCGGTTATACAATAAAAGCAATCCTTAGTTCTGTCATTAGAAATCAAGTATGTTGTTTATTATCTTTATACTTAATTGCATATGGTGATTACTTTCGATATGTGATTTTACCTCCCACTACTGTCATTATGTTTTTTGATGTTAAAATGTCAGCCTCTGGAATAGTAAGCCAATCACTGTCAAGTATTGTGAAGTCGGCATATTTTCCCACTTCTATAGACCCACGAATATCCTCTTGGAATGCTCCATAAGCGGGCCATATTGTAAACATTTTTAGAGCTGTTTCACGCGATACAACAAGCTCTGGATGCCATCCCTCGCCTGATGTTCCATCAAGTCTTTTTCGCGTCACCGCCGCATAAAATTCAATCCGTGGGTCGCCCAGTTCTACTGGCGCATCAGAACCTCCCAATATCATCAATCCACGATCAATCAATTGCTGCCATGGGTAGGCATAATTCAGACGCTTACTGCCAAGTCTATCGGGTGCAAAGTTAAGGTCTCCAATTCCGTGACTTGGTTGCATGGACACAAGAATACCCAAGCTAACTAAGCGCTTTTGGTCTTGGGGGGTAATCACTTGCGCGTGTTCGAGTCTCCACCTTGGTTCAGCCACCGCCCATTCGGATTTTGGTACAGCTTTGAACGCTTCTTCGTACCAATCCAAAAGTGTACGAACGGCTCTGTCTCCAATTACATGGGTTTCGACTTGAATACCTTTACGCAGCGCTGCACGTAGAATGGGGTCAAGTGCTTGTTTGGTGGTGCGGTTCATAAACCCCTTATGGTCGGCATCCGCATAATTTTCAAGCAATGCAGCCCCCCGCGAACCAAGTGTGCCATCGATGTACACTTTGAGACCGCGTAAATCGAACATGTTATCAGCTGTTGTTTCGCGGCCGCGCTTAAGCATTGTTGACGCTTCCATAACATTTGCTGCTGCATAAATACGAGTAGACATATTTCCTTCTGCGTGAATTTCCTTGACGATTTCAACATTAACATAAGGCATTCCAGCATCTTGTGTATTGGTCCAACCTACCTTTGCATTTTCATACATACCCTGCACAAGGCTATCTTTTATATATTCGCGTGTTTTTGGTGGGATGATATCTCGGAAAATATTCATCGCGGTAGCCAGTATGTAGCCGTTTGGTGTGCCGTTTATATCACGCTCAAATTTTCCACCCACTGGATCAGGAGAGTTTTTGGTTATGCCAGCAAGTTCTAGTGCCTTTGAGTTAACAAGGGCTGAAACGCCGTCTGCACGGGGCATGTAGAGTGGTTTGTCTGTGGTAAATGGATCAACGTCATGTCTTGTGAGAAACCTTTTTTCGTCAGTCCATTCTCGCTCAATCCATCCACGGCCTTGCACCCACTTATCTGTGGGCACGTTTATTGCGAATGCTTCAATGGTATCAACGGTTTCTTTGAGTGTCGAAATACCAAACAGGCTTAATGTTTTAGGACGTTGCCCAACGCCTTCAACATGTTGGTGGCTATCTGTAAAACCTGCATAAATAAATTTTCCGGCCATATCCATTATTTGTGCATCACCACACATATATTTGTTAACTTCGGTATTTGAACCAACAAATATAATTTTATCCCCAAGCACTGCTGTGGCTTCTGCAGTCCACTGTGCGTCATTTGCTGTATAGATTTTTGTGTTGTGAAGCACCATATCTGCAACAAGGCATTCTGACGCTATTTCTGCAGTAGGCGCGTCATTTTTGTTGCATGACATCAACATTAAACTTAGGCCTAGGGTGTTTATTATTTTAAACTTATTTTTTAGATTCAAATTTTTCTCCTAGAAACTACTTTAGAGCACAATAGTTGTATAGTGATGCTAGGTTCAGAATGAACACCCTAAACTATACTGCTTAATTTCAGTTTATCGGATAATTATTTATGGTTAGATTGTCTCGGTCACGCTACCTGCTGTCACAGCACGATATAAATAAAGCTCTTAACCGTCAAATATATAAGTTACAAAAGCACTATTTATTTTTAGGAACCGCAAATTATGTATGCAAAGTTCGATCAAACAAAAGCACCTTTAATCATTATTGAATTTACTGGTGAAAAAGCCAATGCGCAGAACTTTGCACATTATCTGAGGAGCTTAGAAGAAAACTATGCGCGTAAAGAACAAATTGCCTTGGTATTTGATGCGCGTAAAGCACTGGACTTAAACCCACTTTATCAAATGAAACAAGCATATTGGTTAAGGCAAAATAAAGCGTTAATTGAACGCTACTGCCAAGGTGTAGCCTACGTAGTTCCTAATAGTTTTTTAAGAACGATGCTTGGTTTAGTGTTTAAGATTCAGCCCAACCCTGTGCCTTTTAAAGTTTTCGAAAATTTAGATGCTGGTTTAGTTTGGGCCGAATCGCAACTCGAGGTCCAGTAAAAGATGACTCTTTGTATCAGTGTTATGAATAGTGTTATGAATAGTGTTATGAATAGTTAAAAAAGCGGATGTCGATGGAAACAGTGTTATCGATTTCCCCGTTGAAAAACCGATGTTTTTTAATGGTTTTGGCACCGTTTTTACTTTCTCTACATAATAATGCCGTATCAAGATGCGATTCATAACACAAAAATAAGTCGAGGCTGATGTGTCATTTTTTCAATAGTTAAAAATACAACATAAGCAAATAAGGTTCACCAATGGGATCAAAATCGACAGATTTAATCGCATGGTAATGTTAAAAAAACTAACTTTCGGTGCTATTTATTTTTCGTAACTTTAGAGTTGGCCTAATCCAAGACGCATACTAGTCTGTCCGCATTAAAGGCCATTCCACTGGGGCTGACACTTGGTTCATGAATTAGAGATGAATCTTTTGGGTTAATATTGCCACTTTTTATGACAACGTGAGTGAGGTAATCAAGCGTTGAAAAGGGCTATTGGGGTAATATGTTTAGGGCTTTGTAAAACATGTTGTAGAAGCAACACTCATGGCCAACACCTAGACTTCGTTTACGTACGTAAAAGTTACGACGATGATGAGAAGTTAAGTTAAATTAAGTGTGAATAAGGTTACTCAAGCGATTGGGGTAGACAAGTATGACATTGTACTCACCCGAAATGCGACTGAAGTTATACACAAATTGATCAGGCAATATAATGATCTGGGCGCAAGCAACGCAACATAATTTCATTATGTAGATGCGTATTTGAAAACATAAAAAATGAAAAATAAACAAACAAACATAGAAACAACTCCTAGCTAATATGATGATTCGAAGGAAGCCGTAAGATGAAAAACTTAAGTGGTAAAGTTGTAGCTTTAACAGGTGCCGCTTCAGGCATCGGTCGTTGTTTAGCGATTCAATTATCAGGCTTAGGCTGCCATCTTGCACTTGCAGATGTTGATGAGAAAGGCCTACAAGAAACAATTACGATGCTAGCAAGCACTACAAAAGTGAGTTCGCATATTGTTGACGTTGCTGATAAAGATCGGGTTTATGTCTGGGCCGACGAAGTGGTGGCTGAGCATGGACACGTTGACGTTGTTATTAATAATGCAGGTGTTGTATCTTCTGCCCGCTTAGATGAAATCTCCTACGAGGATTTTGATTGGGTATTTAATATAGTATTTTACGGTGTGTTGTACAGTACTAAGGCTTTTCTTCCTTATTTAAAACAACGCCAAGAAGCAAATATTGTGAACATTTCAAGCGTAAATGGTTTTTTCCCTTTTCCAAAAAATGGACCCTATAACGCCGCTAAACATGCCGTTAAAGCATTAAATCAGACTTTGATACAAGAACTACGTCACACCAGTGTGAGGGTTACTTCAGTTCACCCCGGAGGTATTAAAACTAATATCGTTCGCAATGCTCGTTTTGCACAGGGCGAAGATGATAAACGTGTTTTGGTTAAAGAGTTCGATAAGATAGCGGGCACTAGCCCTGAAAAAGCAGCTCGGATTATTATTGGTGGTCTACAGAAAAATCGCAAACGGCAATTAGTCGGTAAAGATGCTGTTGTTTTTGATTTGTTGGTTAGATTGTTTCCACAGGGTTTTTCTGATTTAGTTGGTAAGATCTTTGAATTAAAAGAAAAAGAAAAAGAAAAAGAAAAATAAAACTGTTTTTCACAAACAAAAATGCAGCTTTGAGCATCGGCTTGTCTAAGACAAAGGGCTAAAGACGATGAGTCTAAGTGCAAAATACATCAACGTAATTTTACGTGCGATGGTCTGTTTTTCTTTAGGACTGTGTAAAACATTATTGGCTGAGGGGATGACTTGCTAATATTCATAAATATCTTAAGTGGCCTGAAGAATGTTTATAAGTGTTACGATCGTCGCTGACAATGCAACCGAATTCCAAAAAACGGGTTCGATGACGATGATGAGTTAAGGGGATATAATGGCTAAGAAATTTTATGCAGTACTTAAAGGTCATAAGGTCGGTATATTTACGACATGGGCCGCCTGTCAGGCATCGACAAAAGGCTATTCTGGCGCTGCATTCAAATCGTTCACTACTGAAGAAGAGGCTGATGCATACCTTGGGAACACCGCAAGAGTAACTGAAACGTTAGCCACGAAGTCTACACAAGCGCCACCCGCTTCGAATACCCATGACGGATTAACGGTGGTACTGGCTTATAAAATCCCCGTGCAAATATATACTGACGGCGCTTGTGACCCTAACCCAGGCGCGACTGGTTCTGGCCTTGTGGTATATGAACATGGAAAGTTAACCACCTTAAAGTACGGCTACCACTCACCTAGTGGTACAAATAATACTGCTGAATTAATCGCATTAAGGGAGGCTATAAAGTTAGCCCATTATTACATCGAAAAGGGTCAGCCAGTGGAAATCTTAAGTGACTCGGATTATTCCCTCAAGGCCGTCTTTGTTTGGTCCGAGGGTTGGAAGAAAAAGAATTGGACCAAAAGTGGTAGCGCTCCAATCCAAAACCTTGAGTTGATCAAAGAGTGTTATGCCTTAAGTCGTTCCTTAATCGGAAAAGTACAAATGACACATGTCAGGGCTCATTTAGGTACAGAGGGCAACGAACTAGCCGATCGCTTATCTGTTCAAGCCCAATTGCAACAGGTTACAAGTTGGGTGGATTACACTGATGAAACCAATCCTGAGAAAATACTCACACTGCGCCGTGGTTAGAGGGATTAACAATACCGCCATGTTAGTTAAATCTTACTCATCGACCTCCATAATTTTTGTTGAGTTTAACTTTGTTACTCTGCCATTAGAGCTTTGACTCCCTTTTAAAATTATTAAGTTAAATGAACGAAAACAAGCATGATATTATTGCGTTTGATCACGACTCCATTAACGAGAGATATACGTAGTAATGCTCATCTTTTTTGTTTGTATCACCATTTTGATCCTCGGTTATAAATTTTATAGCCCATTTGTTGAAAAACAAGCTGGGATTGACTCAACTATTGCTACCCCGCAAAGTCGTTTTGGTGAAGGCGTAGATTATGTGCCCATTCATCCTGTTCGTGCTTTTTTAATTCAATTTTTAAATATTGCCGGTGTAGGGCCTATTTTTGGTCCTATACTTGGAGCGATATACGGACCAGTAGCATTAGTTTGGATTGTTATCGGCAATGTATTAGGCGGCGCGGTTCATGATTATTTCTCAGGTGTCATGAGCATAAAAGAAGACGGTAAAAGCCTACCTGAAATAGCTGGTCATTATTACAACATCGTATTTAAAGGTGTGATGTTACTTTTTACCGCAATGCTGCTGTTTTTTGTTGGTGTGGTGTTTATCATGAGTCCAGCAGGTTTATTAAGTAACCTAGACGTATTCCAAGATACATTCTTGGCAAATAATACGTTTTGGGTGCTGTTGATCTTGGGTTACTATTTTTTAGCCACCTTGTTACCTATCGATAAAATTATCACTAAGTTCTACCCTATTTTTGGCTTACTGATGATAGTGATGACATCAATGATCGCTATTGCGCTATTAATTGATGCGCCGCAACTACCGATTGCAGTTGACCTCTTCGCTTACTTCACCACAGATCATGCTCACGATTTTTTAGCCCCAAATCCAGATGGATTACCTATTTGGCCGTTATTGTTTATTACTATTACCTGTGGTGCTATTAGTGGTTTCCATTCTACACAGGCACCTATTATTGCCCGCTGCTTAACCAATGAAAAATACGTCCGCCCCGTTTATTACGGTGCTATGGTGTGTGAAGGTGCTGTTGCTTGTGTTTGGGCATTAGCTGGTATTGCTGCTTTCCCTGAGGGATACGCAGGTCTTAAAGATATGCTAAATATTGGTGGCCCAGGTTTGGTCGTCAATCACATAGCCGGCAGCTACTTGGGGGTGTTTGGCGGAATTGTGGCGATTATTGCTGTCGCTGTATTTCCGATTACATCCGGAGATACTGCGTTTCGCTCACTGCGTTTGACTATCGTCGATGCATTCAACATTCCGCAAAGTATTCGAAATCGTTTGTTACTTGCCGTGCCCATTTTGACCATCGCGTATTTCATGACCAAGCTTGATTTTACTGTGATTTGGCGTTACTTCGCGTTTTCTAACATGCTGTTATCAACAAGTGTATTGTGGCTTGCCACCAAATATTTATTTGACCGTGGTACGTTTCATTGGATTGCCAGTATTCCTGCTGTGTTAACCACAGGTGTCAGCGTTTCTTACATTATGACAGCGGCAATTGGCTTTAATTTGACTGCTGATTTAGGGCGCCCCATTGGGGTCGTTGTGGTGGTTATTGGTTTAGTATTGTTGGTGTTTATAGATAAAAAACATAAATCTGAAGCGGCTTAGTTTTTAATTTAAACATGTTTGCAATCACCGCCACTGGGGCGGTTGTAGACTTTTTTTAAATTAAACTCATTTTTATTAACTTTGATTTTATTAACTTTGATTTTATAAACATTCGTTTTGTAACATCGCTTAAATAAAACCTTTGGGCCGAGTCATTTGCTTATCAAAAATCCATTGAGAAAGTGAAATATCCTCAGT
>OOEG01000006.1_pt1 | contig 19396 bp, 14 predicted proteins | sample 1670351 | NCBI WGS metagenome assembly OOEG01 (sample SAMEA98142418, study PRJEB22522) | marine metagenome | biome: marine biome; feature: marine water body; material: sea ice | place: Arctic Ocean | collected 11-Sep-2015 | depth 1.5 m
GTTATCAAGGTGGCCACAACGCGGGTCACACACTTGTTATAGATGGTGAAAAAACTGTATTGCACCTCATTCCTTCTGGAATTTTACGCGAAAACGTGACCTGTGTTATTGGTAATGGTGTTGTGTTGAGCCCCGAAGCGCTGCTCGAAGAAACTGCCATGCTAGAAGCGCGTGGTATACCTGTTAAAGAACGCTTGGTCATTAGCGAAGCTTGCCCGCTTATTTTGCCATATCACGTAGAGTTAGATTTGGCTCGTGAAAAAGCCCGAGGCAACAAAGCGATAGGTACTACTGGTCGTGGTATCGGTCCAGCCTACGAAGATAAGGTGTCTCGCCGTGGTTTGCGCGTAGGTGACTTGTTTAACCCTGAAGATTTTGCGGTTAAATTAAAAGAAGTCATCGAGTATCATAACTTCATGCTAACTAATTACTATAAAGTTGAGCCTGTTAGTTATGAGAAAGTCCTAGCTGATGCGCTGGCAGTAGCTGATATACTAAAAGCCATGGTAGTTGACGTGACAGACGTATTGGATAAAGCCCGTCTGCGAGGTGATGCCATCATGTTTGAAGGTGCACAAGGCACGTTGCTTGACATTGACCACGGTACTTACCCTTATGTGACTTCATCTAATACCACAGTCGGTGGGGTTGCTACGGGGGCAGGTTTTGGCCCACTTAATTTAGATTATGTGTTGGGTATTGTTAAAGCCTACACTACACGTGTTGGCTCAGGTCCTTTCCCAACAGAACTAGACTGCGAAGTAGGTCAGCACCTTGGAGTTAAAGGTCATGAATTTGGCGCTACAACAGGCCGTAAACGTCGCACAGGTTGGTTTGACGCAGTGGCTATGAAACGTGCGGTACAAATTAATTCTATTACAGGCTTTTGTTTAACTAAGCTAGATGTATTAGATGGCTTAGAAAGTTTAAGCATCTGTATAGGTTATAAAGACGCTCAAGGGAATATCCAAGATGTGCCACCTATGGCTGCTGATGGTTATGAGTTGATCACACCTGTATATGAAAGCATGCCTGGTTGGAGTGAAAATTCATATGGTGTGACTGAATATGTGGATTTACCGCAAGCCGCTAAAAATTATATTAAGCGCATTGAAGAACTAACAGGTGTGCCCATTGATATTATTTCAACGGGTCCTGATAGGAAAGAAACGATAATATTAAGACACCCCTTCGAGGTTTAAAACCCCGAGGTGAAGAATCAATTAAGGCCGCAATTTGTGGCCTTTTTTTGAAGTAGATTAATGTTTTATTCCCATTGTTACATTAGATGAAACAAAAATCCGAGGTTTAAACAAATCCACTCATTCCCATATCCACCTCCCGCACATAGATTAGCCACTCATAATACCTATTGGACTATTTTGATTTTTTGGACAGCACACTTTATATATGGGCTCAACTTATGGGCATCTATTGTGGAAACCTGCGTAAAAAGCCCATGCAAACTAGACGTGTTGCTTAACAACGCTTAGCAAAACATTTTGTCAAACAAACTCTGCGTATGATTGATCCCCACAGTATTATATGGGATAAGATGTGGATATAAAGTCAATGGTTGTGGGTATCTCATGCAAGCAGTATCTCTATCTAATCAGGTCAACACCGCATCAGTCGCTGGTATTGCGCCTAAAATACGGCAATTAAAAACGTTTTTTACTTCGGGTAAAACCAAAGCACTTGTTTGGCGTATCGAACAGCTCAAACAAATCAGGAAAATGGTACTTGAACAGCAAGATGAAATTTTTGTGGCTATGCGACAAGATCTTGGTCGTTGTAATATGGAGTCTTGGACAGCTGAACTTGGCGGAGTAATAAGCGAGGTGGACCATTCGCTTAAACACTTAAAAAAGTGGGTGAAGCCACGAAAAGTGGCAACACCTATTATTGCCCAACCCGGTAAAAGTTACATATTGCCAGAGCCATTAGGCACAATTTTAATCATTGGTGCCTGGAATTATCCGTTGTTATTGGTGCTGTCACCTTTAATTTCTGCAGTGTCTGCAGGTAATAATGCACTTATTAAACCTTCTGAGTTGTCAGCCAATGTATCTAAGTTATTAGCTAAATTGATCCCTCAATATTTAGATAATGACGCTTTTGCCGTGGTGGAAGGGGCGGTCGATGAAACAACTGAATTACTAAAACATCAATTCGAGCATATTATTTATACCGGTGGTGAAGTGGTTGGTAAAATAGTGATGCGCGCTGCTGCTGAATTTTTAACGCCTGTGACCCTCGAGTTGGGTGGTAAAAGCCCCTGTATTGTTGACAGTTCTACTGACCTTGAAGTGACCGCTGCTAGGATTGTCTGGAGTAAGTGGATGAACGCTGGACAAACCTGTGTGGCACCTGACTATGTGCTGGTAGAGAAGTCGTTCGCCCCACAGCTCATTGATGCCATTAAAAATAAACTCACTGATTTTTATACTGTCGACGCTGCTAATAGCCAAGATTATGGTCGTATTGTGAGTGAGCGCCATTTTTTACGTGTTATCAGTTACTTAGACGGGCAAGACATTGTTCATGGTGGTAAACATGACATTACAAATAAGTATATTGAGCCAACTGTTGTACTCAACCCTGACCATGACAGTCCTTTGATGCAGCAAGAGATTTTTGGGCCAATACTACCTATAGTTACAGTAACAAGCATTGACCAATCAATATCTTTTGTGAACCAGCGAGCTAAACCTTTAGCCTTATATATTTTTGGAAAAAATGATGAGCTTGAACAACAAATTTTGACCTCAACTAGTGCAGGTATGGTGTGTATCAATGATGGCTTTATGTTTGCTGCGAATCCTAATTTACCTTTTGGTGGTGTCGGTAATAGTGGAACAGGTGCCTACCATGGGAAAATAGGGTTTGATAATTTTAGCCACTTAAAAACGGTGATGAAACGCAGCTTTTGGTTTGATGTGCCGTTACGATACCCTCCATTTACTTCAAAGAAATTTAAACTTCTCAAAAAACTTATATAGGTAATAAATGATACTTACACCGTTCCACTTGGCTATTCCTGTTAATAATCTGCACCATGCTGAAGTATTCTATGGTGGTTTGTTGGGTTGTGAAAAAGGCCGTTGGTCTGAACAATGGATTGATTGGAATTTTTTTGGACACCAATTAGTGACTCATTTAGTGGCTGTGATGCCGAGTTTACCCAAGCATAATCAAGTGGATAATCAGGCGGTGCCTGTTCCTCATTTTGGTGTGGTGCTAAAATGGGATGATTGGCAAGAATTAGCGAGTAAACTGCGAACAGCAAGTATTGACTTTATGATTGAGCCTTATATACGATTTGAAGGACAAGCTGGAGAGCAAGCAACCATGTTTTTCCTCGACCCGTGTGGCAATGCTTTGGAATTCAAAGCATTTAAAGATATTCATCAATTATTTGCAAATTAATTCAAACAATCTATTAGATATTTTAATATTGATTAATTAAATAGATTGCGCTGTTTCGAAATTTTCATTAGCCATCAAGCGTTACAGCACTTATTCTAACCTCTGAACCTCGACTTCAACCTCAACACAAAGGGAACAAATGATGAGTAATATAAACATTGGTATTAACGAGAAAGACAGATTAGTTATTGCTGAAGGCCTAAAGTGCCTGCTAGCCGACTCTTACACATTGTATTTACAAACACATAATTTTCATTGGAACGTCACTGGACCGCAGTTTAGAGAATTACATCTTATGTTTGAAGAGCATTATACCGAATTGGCTGTGGCGGTTGATGATATCGCTGAACGTATTCGCACTTTAGATGTAGCTGCACCAGGCACGTATAAAGAGTTTGCTAAGCTAAGTTCTATACAAGAAGTTGATGGTGTACCAGCAAGTAATGAAATGGTTAAGATCCTCCTATCAGGTCATGAAACAGTAGTTAAAACTTGTCGTAAGGTATTGGTAACAGCACAACAAGCAGATGACGAGTCTTCTGCATCATTAGTGTCAGATAGAATGCGGATACATGAAAAAACTACCTGGATGCTAAGAGCCTTAAGTTAGAGCAGATATTGGAATGAACACTGAGCTTAAATACAAACTCTAGATACACAAAAATACTGAACTGGCCAAAAAGAGTCGTTACTTTTTGGCTTTTTCATTTCTTAGTTTACTGTTTGTTAATCCAACGCAATCTATTGAATCATGAGCTAAATTAGATGCACAGTTACGCCATGACGATCCTTCAGGTTGAGGTGAGCATTATCAATACCGTGTGTTATCCATCGATAATATTTGACGATGACAAAATGTGAAGCTTTAATATTTTTGCTGCTACCGGAGATGATTCCCTATCTAGCCACAACACTACTGATGATGGCAATGTAGACGCAATTTTATTTGCTTCGCGTTTTTTACCCCATGAAAACGAGCAAAGAAAAACTGAAATTGGTATTTTGCCCACCTGCATAGGTAGGGTGTCCTCTACAGTCCTTTTCAAAGACGGTCGAATAGCGGGTTTAAGGCATGTTGTAGATGCACAAGCCATAGAAAATTTAAAGTCGCGTTAGGTGAACTTGTAGACACTCGCGCCTGATGATCTTAGTTACATTGAGGTTGAGTATTCTGGCCGTCTTAATCCATAAACCAGTATTGAATTCAGCTTTGAGCGGTTACTGAGAAGAAATTTTGTAACGGGTGAAGTATGATAACAAACAACAAATGCAGTGACCTACGCAGCTGCTTTGATAGACAATGTTGACACTAATGACTTTAGATTTGTTGCGAGTACAAAAAACCTTTGATGTGTATTTTCAAGAATGAAATGTCTTCGTATACTTCAGCTATGTATCAGATGATTTCGTCGCTAGGGCAGACTTAACCGAAGACTTTTTAGTTACGAGTTATGGCGTCGCCGCAGACTTGAGTCCAGTTTAAGTTCAGCTTCATCTCAATTTTCACCACTGAATTGGTTTGTCAAATTGAAGTTTTTTAGGGCAACGCAAGGGTACAATTTGGTGTCAAATATGACTTAAGTTTGTAGTCCTAAGTTTTAAAGCTACTTATTTAATTACAGCTGACAAATCTTTTTCTAACGTGTCATCGTTTTGGTCCTTTTTGGTTTTCTTAGACTCAATGTAAGCTTGATATCGACCTGGCTTATGGTTTACTGCAATCAGTGTGTTGAGCGTGATGGCACCTAAGACAGATAAAATCACTAAATCGATGCTGAATATAAAAATCGAAGATGTCAAAATGATCGAGTCTACCAATAAGCCGAAGTTGCCCGCTCGAATATTAAACTTGTTTTGTAGATAAAGAGCTAAAATACCTAGACCCCCTAAACTAGATTTGTGTCTGAACATGATCAGCAAACCTACACCAATCAACATACCACCTGCCAATGCGGCAAAAATTGGGTGAATGCTTTCAATTTTAATCACATGTTGCATTTGTTCTGTCATAACCGACACCAAAGATACTGAGATAAACGTATTAATAGTGAAACGCTTACTCAATTGTGTCCAGGCGATGAAGTAAAAGGGAATATTGACCAAAAAAAACAGGAGTCCAAAACTCATATCAAAAAGATGTGTGCCAATAATGGCGACACCAGCAGTGCCCCCAGTCAATAAATTATGCGTACCAAACAACACCACACCAAAAGATACCAATACACCTGCACAGAAAAGTGCAAGTACGTCTTCATAAAATCTGTGCGTTGGAAAATTCACTACTACACCTCTACATATTTAATGGGTTTAAAACTGGTACGATTTGATGAGGAGCGGATCCTACAGATTTATACTTATATTGTTAGGTTAACAGGCGGATCATTTTATTGGTGATCAAAGTGCATAAGTAGCATAAACTTTACGACTTTGGTTGGTTTTGTAAACAGGCTGTAGGTAAGATGTTTCCTATATTTTTAAGAAATTCCTTACCTATCTGAGATTAACTAAGAATGAGTGAGACTAGGCGTCTTTTGTACCCTTTTTAAAGTTGAATTCACGACTGAGTTATTTAATTTTAGTTCGGCGAGTAATATTTTTAAGAGTACGTTTAATTCACACAATTTCCTATGCGGCACGAATTTTGAAGCTAATATTGAAGTAATTTGTAGATGTAGATGTAGATGTAGATTTAAGCAGAGATAGGTTTAAATATGGATAACTTTCAAAGTGCTTTTCAGTTAATTCTTTGAACACGTTGAGATAAAAGTTGTAGATTAAATTTGGTATGTTGTTTGGTCGTTGATAAATTCAGTTACATTCTTAGCCGTGACAAAATAGTCACGATAGCCCATGATTAAAGACATATTGAAGGAAATATCAATAATATTAAAGGAATTAACAATGAATAAAGACATCAAAGGCTTATGTTTGTTTTTGGGAATGATTGGTTTAGTTTATGCAGCAATATTGGTACTGACCATGTTGTTAACTGGTGTAAAAATTCTAAAAAGTATTATATTTATCTCTGCTTTTTCATCATTTTTAGTCAGCCTTGGCCTAACACCTCAGGTTAAACAGCGCTTAGTGCAGGTACTTAAACGAAAGTCAGAATTTTATAAAATGTACTATTTTAAATAGCACGTTTAAATAGTCATGTTAAAGCATGCCTATTTGTTGTGTTTGTAACTGATTTTATGCAAATTTGTCGTCAACCGAGAGCGGTTCCACCATATAGATACCATCGCTATTGGTTTCTTTTTCTATTTGGCAGGTCGCTTATCTCATCATATAATCCATGAACACCAATAGAATTCTCAATTAATTTATGCTGTTGATTGCGAATATTTAAATTTGACAATGCTTCTTAACGTCGGAGTATAAATAAACTTTAGGATGGTAACTGACATCATTGAGCAAGTTTTTGAGTCCAACGCTATCGTGAATTTTAGTTAGATTCCTGCTTTCTAGTTGTGAAAAATTAAGTATTATTTATCAATCCTGTTTCGCATTTATGTTGGTAACTTCTCGAAGACCCGTCTTAACCAAGTCCCTGAGCATTAAGGATTAAGAAGTGAAACAAGTTGGCCACTTTTGAAAGTGATAAATAAATATGCCCTTAACTAACGTATTCTTAAGATTAGTCCGTTAAATAAGATGCCATAATATGTTGGTGTAACGAGCTCACACGATTAGCAAAAAGAAATGCTTGAGTTGAGTTGGCTTTCCTCGGATGAGAATTAATCAATTTAATACATATTTTTTTCTGTAGGTGCATTTCATTCGACGAATAATACTCGCTTTAGAGTTTTCACAAAGGTAAAGGGTAAAACGCTTGAGATTGTTCACAATTCGCCTAACTTCACTATTCGTTGTACTCATATTAACGAGCTGCGCTACTTTCAATCCTCATTTTGAGAAGCCTCAAGTAAGCGTTAATTCCTTTAAAATACTACCGGATGGAAGTATAAATCCTACTTTTGAAATTGGTTTACGGATAGTTAATCCCAACAGCATCCCATTGAATTTAAAAGGTATGTCATACACGGCTAGTATTGAAGGCAACAAGATATTTTCTGGTGTAGCTAATCAACTGCCTAACGTGCCCGCTTATGACGAGGAAGAGATAAAGCTAAAAGTTCAGGCAGATTTGTTTGGAGGGATTAGATTACTCGCTGAATTAATACCTCTTAGGACAACGTCTATTACCTATACGTTAAAAGTTAAGTTAGATGTGGGTATTTTTGCGCTGCCTATTCGCATTACTCATAAAGGTAACTTAAGCATACCAAAGTCTAATTAGCCTGATCTTATAAAGTACACCTTCAAAAAAAAGGCACCACTTTTATTAGAAGTAGTACCTTTTTTAAGTAAGACGCTGAGCTAGTTAAACACGCTCAAATACCGTTGCAATACCTTGGCCTAAACCAATACACATAGTGGCTAAACCGATAGACTTATCGTTAGCTTCCATAAGATTGATCAGGGTGGTGGATATACGAGAGCCGGAACAACCTAATGGGTGACCTAGTGCAATCGCACCCCCATTCAGGTTAACTTTGTCATCGTAACTATCAATCCAACCCAGTTGTTTGATACAAGATAATGCTTGTGCTGCAAACGCTTCGTTAAATTCAGCCAGTTCTATATCTGCCATCGTCATGCCAGCACGTTTTAAGGCTTTTTGAGTAGCGGGTACTGGACCATAACCCATAATAGCGGCATCACAACCTGCTACTGCCATGGCACGAATTTTGGCCCGTGGCGTTAATCCTAGTGCTTTGGCTTTATCAGCAGACATAATCAACATAGCAGATGCACCATCAGACAAGGCAGACGATGTGCCTGCTGTAACTGTACCATTGACGGGATCAAATACTGGCCTTAAGGCTGCCATAGATCCAGCCGTAGAGTCTGGACGGATTGTTTCATCGACACTAACTGATTTTAAAATTCCATCTACGTCATGGCCGTTAGTGGCAACAATTTCAGAAGCCCAGCGGCCTTCGAGTGTCGCTTGGTGCGCTCGTTGGTGTGAACGCGCACCAAAGGCATCTTGCATTTCACGGGTGATACCGTTTTGACGGCCTAACAATTCTGCCGTCATGCCCATACTGCCTGAAGCTCTGGCAGTATGCTTAGCTATGCCTGGGTGAAAGTCTAAATTGAAATCCATAGGCACATGGCCCATATGTTCAACACCACCAATCATATAGACGTCACCACGACCAGACATGATACCGCTGGTGGCGTCATGCAATGCTTGCATAGACGAACCACACAAACGGTTTACTGTGACTGCACCCGTTGAGCGAGGAATATTTGTTAACAATTGTGCGTTACGAGCAATATTGAATCCTTGCTCTTTGGTTTGCTGCACGCAGCCCCAAATGATGTCTTCGATATCGTTTGGATCAAGGTTTGGATTGCGTTCAACTAATTTTGACATTAAGTGTGCAGATAAGGTTTCTGCACGCACATTACGAAAAATGCCGCCTTTAGAGCGACCCATAGGTGTGCGTATACAATCAACTACTACAACTTCTTTCATGATCTTCTCCTAAATAAATGTGACAAAGACTAAGCAAAATATGATTTATTTGATGCAGCCATTTCGCGCACACCATCAGAAATCTGATAAACCGGACCTAGGTCAGCATATTTATCGGCTAATGCTACAAAGTTGGCTAAGCCCATCGTCTCGATAAAGCGGAATATTCCACCTTTAAATGGAGGAAAGCCTAAGCCATAAAGCAACGCCATATCGGCTTCAGCTGCACTGGCAACAATGCCTTCTTCTAGGCAACGAATAGCTTCATTGGCCATAGGGATCATCACTCGTGCAATGATTTCGTCTTTGTCGAAGTCACGTTTGGCAGCGCAATGCGGGGCGAACAATTCGTAAGCTTCTGGCGCAGCTACTTTAGCTGGGCGGCCACGCTTGTCTAAACTAAAGTTATAAAAACCTTTTCCATTTTTTTGACCTAAGCGATCTGCTTTGTACAACAAGGTAACCGGGTCGTTAGCAATTTTCTGCATCCGCTCTGGAATACCATCAGACATAACGCTAGATGCATGGTCAGATGTGTCCATACCTACCACGTCCAATAGATAAGCAGGGCCCATAGGCATGCCAAATATTTTCTCCATGACTTTATCAACAGCAACAAAGTCTGCACCATCCATTATCAACCTGCTGAAACCAGCAAAGTAAGGAAACAATACACGGTTGACTAAAAAGCCTGGGCAATCATTAACCACAATGGGGGTTTTACCCATTTTTAAAGTGGCTGCAACAACAGCTGAAATGGTATCTTCAGAGGTGCTTTCACCGCGAATAATTTCAACAAGAGGCATTTTGTGCACGGGATTAAAGAAGTGCATGCCACAGAAGCGTTCTGGTTTTTTCAGACTTTTAGCTAAGTGATTAATAGAAATAGTCGAAGTGTTAGAACAAATAATCGCGTCATCAGATACATACTGTTCTGTTTCGGCCAATACTATGCCTTTTACTTTAGGATTTTCGACGACCGCTTCAATGACCAAGTCGACGTCCTTAATGGCCGAGTATTCTAATGTAGGCACAATACTGTTCAGCGTCGATGCCATTGTGGCTGCATCGATTTTACCGCGCTGCATACCTTTTCCTAAAATGGTCGCGGCTTCTTTTAAACCTAAGTCTAATGCGGCTTGGTTTATATCTTTCATTATGACAGGCGTGCCCTTAACTGCAGACTGGTAAGCGATACCACCACCCATTATGCCTGCGCCTAACACGGCTGTTTGTTTGATAACTTTTTTAGCGGCTTTGGCCTGCTTTTTTCCTTTACCTTTAACCAGCTGATCAGCCAAGAATATACCGACTTGGGCTCTGGCTGCATCGGTTTTAGCTAATTTAGTAAAACCTTGATTTTCTAATTTAAGGGCGCCATCTCTATCAAGTCCAGCGGCCTTGGATAGGGTTTCTACCATCATATGAGGCGCTGGGTAATGTTTGCCTGCTTGCGCTGCAACCATGGCTTTTGCTGTTGAGAAGCTCATCATCGCTTCGTTTTTATTTAATGTCAGTGGTGCCTGTTTCTCTGCACGGCGGGCTTGCCAATCAAAGTCACCAACGATAGCGCCATTAAGCATACTCAGTGCTGCCGCTAATAACTTCTCTGGAGCTACAACGGCATCTATCGCGCCTTCTGCTAACGCTTTTACTGCTTTGCGATCACGCCCTGTGGTCATCCACTCCAATGCGTTATCAGCGCCAATAAGACGCGGAAGGCGGACCGTTCCACCGAAGCCGGGCATGAGGCCTAGCTTCACTTCTGGAAAACCTATGCTGGCGGTAGTATCTGCTACACGGAAATCACAAGCTAAGGCCATTTCACCACCGCCACCTAGTGCAAAACCATTTATCGCTGAGATAGTGGGGAAGGGTAAGTCTTCAAAGCGATCAAATACTTGAGATGTTTTCGCTACCCAAGCCAGTACCTCTTCATCTGGCATATCAAATAAACCAGTAAATTCAGTGATATCAGCACCCACAATGAAGGTCGATTTTGCTGAACGGACAACAACACCTTTCACTTCTGAATGGGCAACCAGTGCCCGCGTGGCTGCATCTAAGTCTGCAACGGTTTGTTGGTCAAACTTGTTCACTGAACCTTGGGCATCAAACACTAGTTCTGCAATACCATTTTGCAGTAAGTTAACCGTGAGGCTTTTACCTTCGTATATCATTATCATCTCCTGTGGCTATCGCCAAAGCGTGGGTTGGGAGGAGGCCGATGGCCCTCTGAATACAGATTACATGAATTGTTATTAAAAGATTTGGAAAGGGCAACCTAAGTTTTAACAAAATATAACAATGTTAATTACGTGAGGGTAAATATATTCAATTCAACTGGTCATGCCAGTTAATGTGTGATTTATTTAAAATACTCACACCTATCAGTAAACAAGTTTGCTAAAATTCGGATCTACTAATTTTTATGTGTTTTGGGATCTGTGATCATCCGTTATTTATTCTGGTTCGTCATCGCTACTGTTTCGTTTTCTCAAGCGGGACTGGCGACTACTTCGCTCGACCGCGATCAGCAACGAAAGCTTTTTATTAAAGCACAGAGGCTAGCGCACAACCCAAATAGTAGCGCCTTTAAGATATTGATGGAACAGCTAGAAGGTTATCCGTTAAAACCCTACGTTGAACTAAAAACCTTAAGTAAATTTCCCTTTATGGCCAATAAAACAAGGATTGGTGATTTTTTAGACAAGTATGAAGCTTCACCCTTAGACAGACCTTTGCGAAAAAAATGGTTAATCTATTTGGGCAAGCAAAACCAACCTGAACTTTTTTTGCACTTCTACAGAGATATGGGTGATGCTGCTTTAGATTGCAAATATGCAGAAATATTGTTGAAGAAAAATTCGTTTAATGCTGAAGCATTAGCAATGACAGAAAACCTCTGGGTCGTGGGTAAATCACAGCCTAATGATTGTGATTTATTGTTTAAACAGTGGCAAAAAGCTGGCAAACGTACATCACAATTAGTATGGAAAAGAATGTCTTTAGCGGCTGATGGTGGCGATCATTCTCTTATACCCTATCTAAAAACATTGCTACCAAAGGAGCAACAATATTTAGCTGAGCTTTGGCTTAAAGTTCGACGTTCACCTAGTTATGTTTCCCGTTCATCTAATTTTCCAGCCAAGTATCCAATAAAAGAAACTGAAATATTGGTCTATGGTTTAAAACGTTTAATCAGTAATGATAGAGACTTAGCCTTACGTAGTTGGGAAAAGCTGACAAGCCAATTTACTTTTTCGAACGAACAACATAAACAAATATCTCATCGATTTGCTATTTTTTTAGCGCTAGCAAATCATGATGAAGCAGAAGTCTGGTTAGAAAAAGCTATAAATTACGAGCCTGATGCAGAGCTATTACGCTGGCATTTAGCTCATGAATTAAGGAAACACAACTGGCAACAGGTATTAGATATTATCGATTTTGTTCCTGCTGAAGTAGCAGATGAAAATGTGTTTCAATATTGGAAAGCTAGAGCATATGAGAAGGTAGGTGCCAAAAAGATAGCGGACGAAGGTTTAAGAAAGCTAGCCAAACAACGTCATTATTACGGTTTTTTGGCAAGTGGGAAATTATCTGAAGTGGCCACTTTAAATGATAATCCACTGCTAATAGCGAAAAATGATATTGATGAGTTAGCTAGATTGCCCTCTGCGCAAAGAGCGTTAGAGTTCAGACAGTTGGGGCGTAATCTTAGTGCTAGGCGAGAGTGGTACTTTTTGCAAAGTCAACTGACTCAGCCACAAAAGGTAATTGCAGCGGTGCTTGCCAGTCAGCAAAACTGGCATGACCAAGCGATTTTTGGTTTTTCTAATTCAGGTTATTTGGATGATTTAAGCCGACGTTTTCCCATGCCTTTTGATAGCCAACTGCAATCCAACGCTAAGAAAAACAATATTGATGTTGCTTGGGCATATGCCATTATCAGACGTGAAAGTTCTTTTATGCCTGACGCTGCTTCTCATGCTGGTGCTTTAGGCTTGATGCAACTGATGCCAGGAACAGCACGTTATTTAACCAAGAAAAAAGTTGAAAAAAATAGCTTATTTAATCCTAATAGAAATGTTGAGCTAGGTACTCAATATATGCGTTATTTAATGGACAAAATGGATAATAATCGTGTGTTAGTTACTGCGTCTTATAATGCCGGTTGGCGAAAGGTTCAGCAGTGGCAGCCTGAAACAGGCAATATGCCATTAGACCTATGGATAGAAACTATTCCCTACAAAGAGACCCGTAATTACGTTAAGGCTGTACTGGCTTATCAGCAGATATACAGCCAACATCTGGGTGGTAGTGAAAACCTGTTCAAAGAATTAGCTAACATGGAAATACAACCCAAAAGTTAGACAGTTTCAGTGACATATGAAAGGTCAACAGACTCTACCCTTATGTTAGACTACTATCATATTCTTCGATGAGAGCCTGGCATGTCAGTTTTAGCACCTCGAACACTTCAAGAACGATTAATAGAAACCTATGCGCAGCATATTTTAGAGCTGCAAAATCGCACGCGTGAAGCGATACAACGCGAAAGTATTGATGGCTTAATCATTCATTCGGGACAAGGTAAACGCTTATTTTTAGATGATAACCATTACCCTTTCAAAGTGAATCCGCAATTTAAGTCGTGGTTGCCAGTCATCGATAATCCCAACTGTTGGTTGATAGTAAACGGTGTTGATAAGCCAAAGTTAGTGTTTTATCGGCCCAAAGACTTTTGGCATAAAGTACCTGATGAGCCAAGTGATTTTTGGGCAGAGCAATTCGATATAATATTGCTAACTCAAGCTGGTGCAGTAGAAAAACACTTACCTTTTGATAAAAGTAAATATGCTTATATTGGCGAATATATAGAAGTCGCTAAGGCTTTGGGTTTTGACCTAGTGAATCCAGATAGAGTCATGCATTATCTCCATTATCAGCGCGCGTACAAGACTGATTACGAATTAGTGTGTATGCGTGAAGCAAACCGAATCGCGGTCGATGGGCATCGAGCAGCTAAAAGTGCTTTTGAAAAAGGACTCAGTGAGTTTGATATCAATTTGGCCTATCTTGGTGCCGTTAGACAAGGCGACAACCAAGTACCATACCATAATATCGTTGCGCTAAATGAAAATGCATCAATATTACATTACACCGAGTTAGCCACTCAAGCACCTACCTATAATCGTTCTTTTTTAATTGATGCCGGTGCAAACTTTAATGGTTATGCTGCCGATATTACTCGCACTTATTCACGTGAAAGTGGTGTATTTGCAGATTTAATTGGGTCAATGCATAAAATTACTCAACGCTGTGTCAATGAGTTAAAGCCCGGTGTGTCTTATGTACAGATACATACTAGTGCTTATCAACAAATTGCGGTGCTTTTATCTGAAACAGGTATTGTCAATTTAGCAGCAAACGATATGGTTGAAACAGGCATTGTTAGTACATTCTTTCCTCATGGTATTGGCCATTTTTTAGGTCTTCAAGTTCACGATATAGCGGGACATGTTTCTGATGATAGAGGTACTTCTAATCCAGCCCCTATAGCACATCCATTTTTGCGAAATACCCGTACTATCGAAGCAAGGCAAGTCTTTACCGTTGAACCGGGTTTATATTTTGTAGATAGCTTATTAGCTGATTTAAAACGCAGTGAAAATTCAAAATATATTAATTGGAATGCCGTAGATAGCTTACGACCTTTTGGTGGCATACGTATCGAAGATGACGTCATAGTTCACCGTGATAAAAACGAAAACATGACCCGGGAGTTAAATTTAGATTAAAAACTTTCGAAATTTGAACCGCTATAGTTGACTGGCTTTAAAGAAAAAGACTATTTTTTACTAAGTAAGCATTAGTCTTTTTCTAAATATAAGTTTGGTGCTGGCATTAACAAAATTTATGTATTGTTACTATAAGTCGCGTAGTTGCGCGTGCACAAATATCGGTATGGCATTATGATAATCTGACATAAGCCGTGATTACTTTTTTTCGTTGCTTTCAAAGAGTTGTAAGCAGATAAACCATATTGTGGGCAAGAGTAGTGTATGTAATCTGTCGGGCTAACAGGTTGATTTAACGCATAAATATGTTTTTTTAGCATATTTAGTTTAGTGTTTTTCTAATGATACAGAAATATGTATTGGATAAATCATTTGTTAATCGGAACTGTTAAACATGCCTCGACTCTTTATATGTTTACTACTTTTTTTGGCCAACATAGGTCCCACTTTTGCACAACAAAACATATCTAAAACTGATTTTTCAAATGAATTTACCATATTAGATATTCCCAACATAGCTGGAGAAATTAAGGTTGATGGGGTGCTTGATGATATCTATTGGCAACAAGCAAAACAACTTGAACTTAATTATGTGACTCGTCCTTTTGAAAATACTCATCCACCAGTCACCACTCAAGTCAAAATGTTTGAAAATGGGGACACTTTGTACGTCGCATTTATTGCACAAGATCCCAAAGTAGAGAACCTCAGTGCTTTTTATCGAGACCGAGATGGCATATGGAGCGATGACTTAGTCGGGATTAAGCTGGATACTTTTAACGACAGCCGTTTGGCTTATCAGTTTTTTGTTAATCCTCTTGGTATTCAAGCTGATGCAATACAAAATGAAATGACTGGCAGAGAAAGTGACAGTTGGGATGGTATTTGGCAGTCGGCAGGTAAAATTGTTGCTGGTGGTTATCAGGTCGAAATGGCTATTCCGCTGCGTATTTTAAATTTTAAAGAGGGTAACGAAAATAAGATCTGGGGAGCGGAACTAGTTCGTTATTACCCAAGAGCGGATCGTTTACGTATTTCAAATATGCCACTCGATCGAAACAACTCATGCAGTTTGTGTCAGATGGGTTCTATCGGAGGTTTTAAACAAGCCAAACAAGGAAAAAATCTGGCATTAGTACCTACCTTAGTTTTGGGTAAAGGTCAGAGCCGTGAGTTAGAAGAAAGTGAAGAGTGGAATGACTCAGATAATCAAGCAATAAGTGTAGATGTGAAGTGGGGAATTACGCCAGAGATATCCTTACAAGCTACGCTTAATCCAGACTTTTCACAAGTAGAAGCTGATGTGGCTCAGTTAAGTATCAACGACACCTTTGCGCTTTTTTTTGATGAAAAACGCACGTTTTTTTTAGAAAACTCAGATTACTTTTCAAGTAATTATAATCTGGTGTACACCCGTAATGTTGCGGCGCCTGATTATGGCGCTAAAGTGACTGGGCGAATTGATCAACACACCTTTGGTTTTTTTGTTGCTAATGATGAGTCCACCACTTTTTTAGTACCTGGTAACTTGGGTTCTAGCATTGCTAGCTTTGAGCAGGAATCGCTCAATCTAGCTTTACGTTATCGTTATGATTTATCCGAGCAGTTGTCGGTTGGTTGGACAAGCACGCTGCGCGATGCAGAAGGTTATTACAATTATGTCAACGCTATTGATGCCAAATACCAACTTACAGATAACGATACTTTTCGTGCACAATTATTACGTTCTGATACTCAATATCCATTAGATTTATACAAAGAATTTTGTGACGATGATTGCGATCAAGATGACAACTATTCAGAAACAGCCTTACGCTTGAAAAAGCCTGAGGCTTTTAGTGGAAGTGCTTATCGTATCAGTTATGACCATGAGGAGCGTAATTGGAATGTTTCTATGCATCAAAATAGTCGTAGCTCGGGTATTCGTACAGATTTAGGTTTTGGCTCATTGGCTGACAGCCAAAAGTCTGCCGTAAGAGGGGGCTATAACTGGTTCAGCGAAAACACTTGGTGGAATAAAATCAGGTTATCCGGTGACTGGGATATCAGCCATAACGATAATAGCGAACTGATCGAAAAAGAAGCAGAAGTGTCTTTAAGTATGAATGGACAACTGCAGTCTTATTTTAAGATAAACTTTCTAAAACGGGATAAAGTGGGTCTTCGAGATGACCCAAGTCAGCTCAGTATTACTAACAATAGCACCTTGTTCACCGAACAGCAGAGCAGTTTTTATTTTGAAATGCGCCCAAGCCGATCGTGGTACATAAGCACTTTTGCGCGTTATGGAGATCATATTGATTACGACAATAATCGCCTGGGTAAACAATGGTTTGTGCGGCCAACAATAAACTGGAGTATAGGTAAAAGTTTGCAGTTTAAACTGCGCCATACGTTTCAGGATCTTGATGTAGATAATCAGCAATTGTTCACTGCAAAATTGTCTGATTTTCGTGCCACATATCAGTTTAATCAGCGCCAGTTTTTGCGTCTTATCTTGGTTTATTCTGATATTGAACGTAATCCACAAAATTATACTTTTGACGTCGATGCCAGTAGCAAAGGTTTAGGTACTCAAATCTTGTATTCCTACAAACTAAACCCCTTAACCAAATTCTTTGTAGGTTATTCAGACTCAGCTTACCAAGATGATGTGCTGACATCATTGACTAAAAACGAACGTTCAGTGTTTATGAAATTTAGTTACGCTTGGCTAAATTGATATATAAAACAACGAACCATATCGACGAATGAATATTATTAGTGATTGTTTTTGATTTCACCCCTATCAAAGACAAAAAATGTGCGCACCGGTAAGTGATTTTGAAAAAAATACCAAGTCTATTTTTTGAATTTATAACCTCTTTTGGCATCTCCTAGGCTGGCAAAATGTAGACCAAATATCTTGCCATGCCTTTTTTTCACTCAAATTTTGGTTTCCAAGCTCTAATTCGTCACCAAAATCTACTTTAGATTTAGGAGTTAAATCTGTTGGGTCAATACCTGCATCCACTACACTTTGACGCATAAAACTGGCATTCACACCTGATATTTTGGGTGTGTATAAAATGTCACTGGCACTACTGTTAATCATCATATCCTGATAGTTGTCAGCAATATTAGCTTCTACGGTAGCTAAAAATAGTGTTCCCATGTAGGCCATATCAGCACCCGTTATTTCGGCTGTAGCCACATCTTTACCATGAGATAAACTGCCTGCTAAAATGACCGTTTTATCAAAAAACTGCCTAATCTCGGCGATCATTGCAAATGGGTTGGTGAAACCTGCGTGTCCTCCAGCCCCATTGCAAACAGCGATTAAGCCATTGACCCCTGCAGCGGCGGCTTTTTAACATGGTGGCGTTAACCACATCATGAAAAACTATACCGCCGTAACTATGAATAGCATCTACTAACCCTGCTACTGCACCTAAAGAAGTGATGACTAAAGGCAATTTGTGTTTAACACAGATGTCCAGATCGGCTTGCCAACGTGGGTTACTTTTATGCAAAATTAAATTCATTCCAAAATTTCGCATCAAAATTCGCATCAAAAGGTACAGCTTGTTTACCACTTTGTTTTTACCAGTTAGATGAACCTGTTTGGATCTCAATTAACCAGGACTCAAAACCTGCGCTAGTACGTTGGTTAAGCGCGGGAAAGGTACCTACTGTTCCGGCTTTCCATAACGAGTTCGATACCACTAGCAAAAAACATCGGTGAGGCGATAAGAGGTAAACGCAAACGATGCTTAAATTGAACAGGAATAGTCATAATGTTTCCAATGGTGATTTGGGTGGAACCTTGCTCACTTGTATTTTTATCGACCTAAAATGCCGCGAGCGATCACTTCTTTCATAATTTCTGAACTGCCTGCATATATAGTTTGAATACGTGCATCGCGATAAAAACGGGAAATAGGATATTCATCTGTGTAACCATAACCACCAAACAGTTGTAGACACTCATTTACCATAGTGAGCTGCATTTCTGTAGCAGCTAGTTTTAACATAGCGGCATCTGTGACTGTCATTTCACCCGTTTTATACTTAGCCATATGTTTTTCTAAAAGTGCACGACATAACTCTAGTTCTGTTTGACATTGCGCTAGTTTAAATCGGGTATTTTGAAACTGTGACACAGTTTGGCCAAATGCTTTGCGATCCTTTACATAATCGCAGGTTAGATCTAGTGCACCTTGGGCATGACCGATGGCTTGTACGGCACAACCTAGTCGTTCGCGAGGCAGTTCTTGCATCAGATAAACAAATCCCTTGCCCTCTTCGCCTAATAGCGCGTTACTTGGTATCCGCATATTTTCAAAAAATAATTCGGCTGTATCACTACAATGCTGACCCATTTTTTCAATAGGTTTGCCAGTGGAAAAACCAGGAAGGCTAGTATCAACTAAAAACAACGAGATACCTTTTGAGCCAACATGAATATCAGTTTTGGCACATACAATAATCATATCGGCGTCATTGCCATTAGTGATAAAGGTTTTTGAACCGTTTAGTACATATTCATCACCTTCTTTTATTGCACTGGTGCGCATCCCAGCTACATCACTACCGGCACCTGGTTCGGTCATAGCTAATGCGGTTAGCACTTCTC
>OOEG01000007.1_pt1 | contig 18765 bp, 14 predicted proteins | sample 1670351 | NCBI WGS metagenome assembly OOEG01 (sample SAMEA98142418, study PRJEB22522) | marine metagenome | biome: marine biome; feature: marine water body; material: sea ice | place: Arctic Ocean | collected 11-Sep-2015 | depth 1.5 m
AAGCACTTATACATCTCTCGTCGTCAGCAGAGTAAGATGTGTAAAAGGCACAGAGACAATGTCACCCAGCTCAAGATATTCTACATCGCGGCCCATCTCTACAACCATACCGGTTATTTCATGGCCTAACACTAAACCCGGTTGGGCTGTAGTACGGCCCCTAACCATATGTTGATCGCTACCACAGATATTGGTTGTGACAACTTTTAAAATAACACCGTGATGACAGGAACGGTTGCCTATAGCGAGCTCTGGATAAGCAATTTTTTGTATCTCAACGTTGCCTGGTCCAGTATATACCACGCCACGATTTGCATGATTTGAAGACATAACTGACTCTCTTTTTTGGTTAATGTTACAAATTTGTTACTGTAATTTAAGCCTTGTAAGGGGCCATGACATTTCCATTCAAGACCAAAAGATGTCTAATAAAGACACTGAGAGAGTATTTATGTCGAATTTATAAGCAGATTTGTGGTTGAGAAAGCTAGCAAATAAGCCTAATAAGGAACCTGATTTGGCATTATTTGTAAGGGGAAAAATGCCATGAGTGGCTGACCAGAACACCCTAATGTGCCTCTTTTATTTTCACCTATTGACAGTAGTCGATTTTGTGACTTGTTGAACGTTATAGTCTGTTTGTGAAGTGAAAACTTGCTTCATGATTTATAATGAAGATAGCAACATTCAATACCGATGTTTAGGTCTTTATGTTGCCAATGAACAGTGATTTTGTTTTCATTATCCACAGAAAAAAGCCGCAACTACGAATCATTTTGCAAAAACCACCGTTTTATTTTCGTGTAAAAAAATGCGCTTTTCAATATGATATTGTACCGCCCGAGCTAGGGTTAAGCATTCTATGTCACGCCCTGTTGCCGCTAAATCTTGTGGGTAGTAGCTATGATCGATGGTTTTTACTCCCTGACTAATAATGGGGCCTTCATCTAATTGGTCACTCACATAATGGGCGGTTGCGCCAACCAGTTTGATACCTTTTTCGTAAGCCTGATGATAGGGTTTTGCACCTTTAAAGCCCGGTAATAATGAATGATGAATATTGATTGCCCAACCCGCTAGTTTTTGACACATCCCGTTAGATAATATTTGCATGTACCTCGCAAGTACCACTAAATCAGTATCAAATTGCTGCACTATTTGCCATATCTGTGCTTCTTGTTGGGCCTTCGTATCACTAGTAATAGGAAAGTGGTAATACGGAATATTGTGCCAAGTTGCCAAGTCTTTACAATCAGGGTGATTGGAAATAATCGCTTGAATATCGACGGCTAAACTACCAATTCGCCAGCGATACAGCAAATCGTTGAGGCAATGATCTTGTTTGGACACCATTATCACAACCTTGGGTTTATAAGACTTAGGTGATAATTGCCACTCCATAGAAAATTTTTCGGCTCGCGGAGCAAAACCTGTCGTAAAGCTTTGACGATCAAACTCAGCTTCACTATCAGGACGAAATTCAATACGAATAAAAAACTGTTCTTTATCCGTATCATCAAAGGAATGAATCTCAGTGATATAGAATCCGTGTTGATAAAGATAACCGGTAACCACATCTACTGTGCCGGGTAGACTCGGACAACTGGCAGTAATGATCTGTGTTTGAGCACCTTGCTTTAGGTGACTATTGAACGGTGACATATTTGCTCCTTGAAACTAGGATCTGCAGTTGAACAGGTTCTGAGGTGAGCCACATAAAACTTCAATATTTATATAAATCAAATATACCTATTACCTGCAGCGTTCACTTGTGATGCGTAGGTTGAGTGCTGTGGTAAACAGACATGTGCTACAGGATAACGCTGAGTCCATACTCTTTACTACTTTGTTGCAACCATAACCAGACGTAATCAGCAAAGCTGCGACGAATTATTAACTGGAAATCCTGTTCCCCTGTGCGCCTTATATGAGCAGACGATTTAGCTAATGCTGTGCCAATTACCTTATTGATTGGAAAACTATCTAAATGTAGATCATAACCTATGGATTTTTGTAAAAGCTGGAGACAATCTTTACCACTTATCTCTAACATAGTCTGCGCACCACTGATGTCAGATACTGCAAAATGTCCGCTAAGGGATTGTCTTAACTTATCTTCTACTGCTGCTTCAGAGCCTCCTTCAACGATGAGCAACCACTCATCAGGTGATAACCACATGATTGTAGTGTTGGCATTTTGGGTAGATGAACAGGGTTGTAAGGGGAGATCTAGATCTAAGACGTATTTTACCCCGTTTAAAAAATCTAGATTATTAGCATTACCCCGTAAATTTAAATGACCAAGTAATTTTGCCTCGCGTAAAATCACTCCGCCCTCAATATTTAACGCCGCCAAGCTTGAAAAATCTGCATGGTGTAAGGGGGATTCTAGTGTGACTAAATTAGACATTTTGACGTGCTCCTTTGGGATCATAAAAAACTGAACTACATATTTCAGCTTCCACTGTCGTACCATCAGCTAAAGGCAAAAATACGGATTGACCTTTGCGTTCGATGCCGCCTTTTATCACAGCCAGGGCGAAGGAGTAGCCTAAACAAGCACTGAAATAACTAGAGGTAACATGTCCAACCATGGTCATTGGGATAGCTTGATCTTTTTCAAAAACAATTTGCGCACCTTCGGGCAGGACGAAATTAGGGTCTTTGGGTTTTAGTCCAACCAGTTGTTTGCGATCGTTGCGTTGATTGTCTATGCGGGTCCACGAACGTTTGCCTAGATAACTAAATTCCTTTTTCTTACCCACGACCCAATTCATATCGAGATCCTGAGGCGTCACTGAACCATCAGTATCTTGTCCAATAATAATAAACCCCTTTTCGGCTCGCAATACGTGCATGGTCTCGGTGCCATAAGGCGTAATATTGAATTCTTTTCCTGCCGCTATAACTGCTTCCCAAGTATGCAGACCATAATTAGCTTGCACATTGATCTCAAAAGATAACTCACCAGTGAATGAGATACGGAAAATTCTCGCCTTTACCCCGGCAACTTGTGCCGGGATCCAACCCATGTATGGGAAGGCTTCATTGCTGACATCGGCCGAGGTGATTTTTTCTAAAACCTTGCGGCTGTTAGGACCAGAGATGGTCATGGTCGCCCAATGATCAGTTACAGTACTAAAATACACTTCCATTTCAGGCCATTCAGTTTGGTGCCATAGTTCTAACCAGGCTAATACGCCTGGGGCTCCACCTGTGGTGGTCGTCATTAGAAAACGGGATTCGTTTATGCAAGACGTTACGCCATCGTCAAACACCATGCCGTCCTCTTTACACATGACACCATAACGACACTTGCCAACCGCCAGTTGACTCCAAGGATTGGTGTATATGCGGTTTAAAAATTCTCTGGCGTCCTTGCCTTGAATGTCTATTTTACCCAAAGTGGATGCGTCTAATATACCTACGCTATTGCGAGTGGCTAAACATTCTCGGCGCAGTGTTTGCTGCATGGTTTCGCCAGGATGAGGGAAGTACCAGGGTCGTTTCCATTGACCCACATCCTCAAATTCAGCACCATTGACTAAATGCCAACTATGCATGGCAGTAAATCGAGCTGGGTCAAATAATTGTTTTACATCACTGCCTGCCAATGCACCAAAGGTAACGGGTGTATACATGGGACGAAAAATGGTGGTACCGGTCTCAGGTATTGTTTTACCCAGGGATTTGGCCGTGATCGCCATACCGTTGATATTACCTAGCTTACCTTGATCTGTTCCAAAGCCTAAAGCGGTATAACGTTTTACATGCTCTATAGATTCAAAGCCTTCACGATTGGCCATCTCTATCCCAGCAGCGGTAACATCGTTCTGATAATCTACAAACTGTTTAGGGGCGCGACTGGTGGGTTTAAAGTGGGGTATATGAAATAGCGCCATTGGTGCAGATTCAGAAAATTCATCTACTGCAGGTGCTATGTTAAGGTGATCGTCAAAATCGTTGCCGTGAACTTTCCCCGCTTCTTTTGCCGCTATTGCGCCGCAGCTAAAACCGTCTTTCAATACATCAGATAGATTATAGACACCCTGTAAACCGCCACATGCATGTTGTGCCTGCACCGTTTTTCCGGGTACAAAACCCTGAACGTCGTCACGCCATACGGGCCTGCTGCCAGTATGGGAAGATAAATGGATCACCGGACTCCAGCCGCCAGAGCTGGCGACGGTATCGCAAACATAACTAACTGTTGCGCCAACCACTTTATCAGCGGTGTCGTTTAGTTTTGCAACCTCCACGGATTTAACTCGCTTACTGCCCTTAACGTCGATAATGGCATGGCCAAATACAATATTGATCCCACGCTGCAATGCCTTTTTAACCATGTCGCCATCGGAGCTAGCACGGGTATCAACAATCAATGCGACCTTTCTGCCGGCGTCATGCCAATCTAAGGCGGCTTTGTAGGCATAGTCATTGGTTGTCATTAGGGCTAAGGTTTTGCCGGGTACGACAGCATAGCGATTAATATAAGTGGAGATTGCTGAAGCTAACATACAACCAGGCACATCGTTATTGCCATATACTAGAGGACGCTCGTGAGCGCCTGTGGCTAAAATAACCTGTTTGGCCCGCACTTTGTGTAAACGTTGGCGGGTGCCGTTATGATCCAGTTCGCCTACATGATCGCTGCGGCGTTCATTTACGCCAATATAATTATGGTCAAAATAGCCAAATACGGTACTTCTAGGTAGCAATATGACATGCTTATTTCTCGCCAATTCACTGACGGTGGTGTCTACCCATACTTGGGCTGTTTGGCGGTCTAGTAACTGTCTGGTACACAATAAACTGCCACCCAATTCATTTTGTTCGTCAGCAATAATAACCCTTGCGCCAGCGCGGGCGGCTGACAACGCAGCTGACAAACCTGCCGGGCCTGCACCGACGACCATTACGTCACAATGATGATGCAACTTATCATAGCTATCTGGATCCGGTAATTGAGGACTACAACCTAAGCCTGCACCTTTACGAATAATTTTTTCATATGACATCCACATGGATTGGGGAAACATAAACGTTTTATAATAAAAGCCTGGTGGCATTGCTGCGCCACCTACTTTACCCACCGCCCCCATCAAATCGAAATCCACGTTCGGCCAACCATTGGTTGAGTGGCACTCTAGGTTTTTATACAACTCAGTCTGTGTTGCCCGGGGATTAGGGATGGTGGTGGCTTGAGTTGAACCCACTTGGAAAATAGCGTTTGGCTCCTGAGCATCAGCGGTGACGATGCCCCGAGGGCGACTATATTTAAAACTTCTGCCGACCACATCTACACCGTTAGCTAATAACGCAGAGGCTAGGGTGTCACCCTCAAAACCTTGATAGGTTTTGTTATTAAAAGTAAAAACTAAGGTTTTTTGCCGATTGATACGGCCACCATTATCGATACGGTTTATCTGTTTCATTTTGTATCCTCAGCACTGATACTGGGCTTTAAGCCCATCTTGTAGGTTTCCATGATCTGGTACGTTACCGTATGCCGCGTCATATTAAAAAACTTGCGACAACCGTGGCTATGAACCCACATTTCATGATGTAGACCACGAGGATTTTTTCGGAAGAACAAGTAACTTGCCCACTGTTCATCGCTGAGTTCCTCAGGTGCTTTTGGACGCACAATGTGTGCTTCGCCTACAACGTTAAACTCTTCTTCTTCACGATATTCTTCGCAGTAGGGACAATGGATATGTAACATGCTTAAAACTCCCGTACTTAGTGCGCAACACCGGCAGCGCCGTGTTCGTCAATTAATTTACCCGAAGTGAAACGGTCAATGTTAAAGGCTTTGGCCAGAGGGTGAGGCTCATCTTTAGCAACGGTATGGGCAAATACCTGTCCCGAGCCTGGTGTGGCTTTAAAGCCACCGGTACCCCAACCACAATTGAAATACAGTCCGTTAATGTGGGTTTTAGAGATGATTGGGCAAGCATCGGGACAGGTATCAACCACCCCTCCCCAAGCACGATTAAGCCTGACCCGACTGAATATGGGAAACATTTCAATAATGGCCGCAATGGTATGTTCCACAACATTAAATGAGCCCCGTTGACCATAACCTAGGTAGCTGTCGATACCCGCACCAATAACAAGGTCGCCTTTGTCCGACTGGCTGAGATAACCATGGACATGATTAGACATCACTACCGTGTCGAGTATGGGTTTAATAGGTTCAGATACCATGGCTTGCAGAGGATGGGACTCTAAGGGTAAATCTATGCCCACCATCTTGGCCAAGGTACTAGAATTACCAGCTGCAACACAGGCAACTTTATTCGCAGAAATAAACCCACGGTTGGTTTCTACGCCGCATACCGCGCCTTCTTTGCGACGAATACCAGTTACTTCAGTTTGTTGCAATAAGTCGACGCCTAAGGCGTCGGCAGCACGAGCAAAACCCCAAGCAACGGCATCGTGCCGTGCCGTGCCACCGCGGGCTTGCCAAGATGCCCCCATAACCGGATAGCGCGCGTTTTTGGAACAATCTAGAATGGGCACCTTCGCTTGTACTTGAGCGTTATTGAGTACTTGTGAATCAATACCATTGAGGCGATTAGCATTGACCCGCCGCTCTATGTCACGCATATCTTGCAAACTATGGCCGAGATTCAAGACTCCCCGTTGGCTAAACATGAGGTTATAATTGAGCTCTTGGGCCAAACCTTCCCATAATTTTAACGAATGTTCGTACAAGTGGGCGGCTTCGTCCCATAAATAATTGGAACGCACAATAGTGGTATTTCGCGCCGTATTCCCACCGCCAAGGTAGCCTTTTTCAACCACAGCAATATTGGTTAAACCATGCTCTTTTGCCATGTAATAAGCAGTCGCCAAACCATGACCACCGCCACCCACTATCACCACATCATAATGTTTTTTAGGCGTGGGATTACGCCACACTTGTTGCCAGTTTTCGTGATGAGTCAAGGAATGCTTTAACAATCCGAACCCCGAGTATTTTTGCATGGTAGACCCTTTTCTTAATTGCCTAGGGCAATACTTATTTGTTTATCAAACCCAATTTGTCTGGTGGCGATGTGTTTATTAGCTATAAACAGGATGCGCGTCACACAAGGCCAGCACTTTATCCCGCACTGAATGGATGGTCCCTTCGTTGTTTATGTCGTCTAAAATATCGCAGATCCAGTGGGTCAATTCAGAAACTTGCTCGACACCGAAACCTCTGCTGGTGACAGCTGGCGTACCAATACGTAAACCACTGGTAACAAAGGGTGATTGAGGATCGTTGGGTACAGAGTTTTTGTTAACCGTAATGTTCGCCCGGCCCAATGCGGCATCGGCGTCTTTACCGGTGATCCCTTTGTCGATAAGATCTAACAGAAACAAGTGGTTGTCAGTCCCCCCTGATACCACGTTATAAGCCCGCTGCTGAAAAACGCTTGCCATGGCACGAGCATTATCGATAACCTGTTGTTGATAGACAATAAAGTCTTGTTGCATCGCTTCTTTAAAGGAGATGGCTTTGGCTGCGATCACATGCATCAAAGGTCCCCCTTGGCCCCCCGGGAATACCGCTGAATTAAACTTTTTCTCTAGCTGTGCATTGTGCTTTGCCAAAATTAATCCACCACGAGGCCCTCGTAGGGTTTTATGGGTAGTCGTTGTGACAACATCGGCGATAGGGACAGGATTAGGGTAGAGCCCTGCAGCCACTAAACCAGCAACATGTGCCATATCAACGAACAACCAGGCGCCCACGCTGTCAGCGATATCCCGGAAGCGCTGCCAGTCAACCACACGAGAATAGGCAGAAAATCCGGCAATAATCATTTTAGGTTTATGTTCTTGTGCCAGCTGTGCAACTTGTTGGTAATCTATTTGGCCGGTATTTTCATCTAGTCCATATTGAACAGCATGATACATTTTGCCCGAAAAACTCACCTTGGAACCATGGGTTAAATGGCCTCCGTGGGCTAGGCTCATACCCAACACCGTATCACCAGGCTGTAATAGCGCCATAAACACCGCAGCATTCGCCTGGGAGCCTGAATGAGGTTGGACATTGGCATAATCTGCAGAAAATAACGTTTTGGCGCGGTCGATGGCTACTTGTTCGACTATGTCGACATGTTCACAGCCGCCGTAATAACGTTTACCCGGATAACCTTCGGCATATTTGTTAGTCAACTGTGTTCCTTGCGCCTGCATCACACGGGCACTGGTATAATTTTCTGAAGCAATGAGTTCTACATGATCCTGTTGGCGTTTTTCTTCGCTAAGGATAGCTTGCCATATTGGTTCGTCAAAACCGGCTATTTGATCATTTTTGTAAAACATTGTGCCATCTCCAGCGCCTGAAAAGGCCCAGTTGTAAAGTGAATAAGTTTCATAAAAAGCAAATTAAAATTGGTGTCAGTGGTTATGCTGTTTTCTGCTTCGAACACTTCTCTTGGCATGCAATGGCCTGACCCATTGATCCGAATGGTAGCCCTCGTTTACTTAGCCAATAGTTCTGCTAACGCCACACTTGCGACTATTAGCGACATTTTTTCCTGTTGAGAAATGTCGCTAAATAATCAGAAAAATTAAAATTATTTCTCTCGACACAGGTCACACTGTCTGGAGAGTCTTCTAAGAAAGGCGGATTAGCTGAAAAACGAAAATACCTAGCCAAAGCTATGGGTGTTGCGACTGGGCGGAAAAAACAAAAGCTCAGCACAAAGAACGCAGAGTGCACATAAAAAAAATGATTAGCTGATTGGAGTGGCAGCTACGTTAATACTTCGGGGGTTTATACCCAAGTGAACCCTGCATATCGATGTCACTTGGGTATATACTTAATATTCGATAGACACATCGCTTTGGGGAATGCTGCAGCAGCTAAGAATAAACCCTTCCGCTTCATCTTCTTCGGTGATCCCACCATTGTGTGACATTTCTACTTCTCCCGCGGTTTTTTTAACAATACAGGTTCCGCACATGCCCATCCCACATCCTTTGGGTATGTGTAGACTCAATAATGCGGCGGCGGCATGTACCGTCTGACCGGGTTTTATTTTTACCGATTTTCCGCTATGACTAAATTCGATTTGCAGCAGATCTTCATGAACAATTTCCAGATTAGCATTATCATCAGCTTGCTGTTCTGCATCCAATAGCGCGGCTTCCGGCGGCGCACCAAAACTTTCTTCATGGTATTTAGCCATGTCAAAACCCGCAGCGATAAGCATATTTTTCACGGCGGTCATATACGGCGGGGGGCCGCAACAAAACACAGTTCGCTCCATGAAATCTGGGGCCATAATATCAAGTTTTTTGCGGTCAAAAAAACCTGTATAACCGCTCCAGCTTTCGCCGTTCTCAACGTGTTCACAGATAAAATTCAAACTAAAGTTGTCGATCCGCGAATCAACAAGTTCAAGTTCACGGCGATAGATGATGTCTTTGGGTGTGCGTGCGCTGTGCACAAACATCATGTCAACGTTGGTATTGGTGTCATACCACCACCTTGCCATCGACATTACTGGGGTAATACCCACACCACCGGAGAGCAGCAATACCTTATCGTCAAAAATGTCGATGCAGTTAAAACGCCCCACGGGACCATGCACCGCCAGTAAATCCCCTGGCTTTAAATTATCATGCATCCAATTTGATACTTGCCCATCTGGAATGCGTTTGATGGTCACTGAAAAACTATAAGGTACGGATGGGGAGGAGGAAATAGTATAACTGCGTAACACCTGCTGGCCATTAATTTCCAATTCAAAGGTGACAAATTGACCTGGTTTAAAAAAATGCATGATCGGCGTTGTCGAGCCAAAACAGAAGGTACGCACGTCGGCCGTTTCATAGACAACTTTTACGCACTGGACTTCATGGCGACCATTGGCCCAACTTTGCGTGTTGATTGTGGTAAGAAAATCATCGCTCATGGTGATGGTATCCGGATTATTAAGCTTGGTTCTCTGCAGAATATCTAATAGTAAGCATCAGGTAACTTTGTCAAAAACGACATGGCTATAACCAATATCACCCGCAACAGCAAAAGCAGCAAAATAAAAAGTGCCAAAATAAGTTTTAATTTACATTGTAGGTCGGTATTACACTGCAATTTTGTCGCTTTTGGAAAAGCTAGACTCACAAAGAGACTGCAAAATTCCATTATCAGTTTAGTGAGCTAATGTCGATCATGCACAGCATAAATAATATAAAAATGTACTGTATTAATAACCACATCAATTGGTTTTCAATGATGGCAATAAGGAAATATAATGACTGATTTAAAGCTAAAACTTGATTCGACTTTGTTATTAAGCCCGAGTGAGACGATGGTTGGATGTCTAAAAACCCACCCGGTTAATTATTCATTGCCTCAGCCCTTTTATACTGACCAACATTGTTTTGATGTTGAGATGAAACAGATTTTTCAAAAAGAATGGCTTTTTGTCGGTTTAACTTGTGAAATCCCCGCTAAAGGTAATTATATTTCGCAACAAATTGGCAGTAATCCAATTATGATAGTCCGTGGTGATCAGGGCCAGGTCAGAGCCTTTCATAATGTTTGCCGCCATCGTGGCTCGAAGTTGTGTCAGGCCAAACAGGGTAAAGTGGCCAAACTGGTGTGCCCCTATCACCAATGGACCTATGAGCTGGATGGTACATTGCTGTATGCAGGTGGAGAAATGGGCAGTGATTTTGATAAATCAAAATTCGGTCTACACCCTATCAATTGCAAAACTGCTGGTGGTTATATTTATGTTTCCTTGAGTGACAATCCGATTAATATCGACGCCTATTTCGATGATTTGGCCCGTTATCTCGAACCCTATGATCTTGACAATGCCAAAGTTGCTGTTGAAAACACTATATTGGAAGAGGCTAACTGGAAATTGGTGATTGAAAATAACCGGGAGTGTTATCATTGTGACGGCTCTCACCCCGAATTATTAAGTTTTATGTTGGAGTGGGACGACACTGAAGATCCCCGATCCAGTGATGAATTCAGGGCCCAGGTGGCCGCTAAACAAGCACTTTGGGAGGCAGAAAAAATTCCGTACGAACATGTTTCTCATGGCCACGGTTTGCGAAACCGCATCGTGCGTATGCCACTCAAAGAAGGCGCAGTGGCTATGACAGTTGATGGTCATGCAGCCTGTAGCAAATTAATGGGACGGATTAAAAATCCAGATTTGGGTTCTATGCGAATTCTGCATTTACCCAACTCATGGAGCCACGCCCAAAGCGATCATTTGGTTGTTTTTCAGGTTAGACCGGTAGGTCCTCTACTGACCGAAGTCACCACCAAATGGGTGGTACGTAAAGATGCAGTTGAAGGTCTTGATTATAATATAGATAGGCTAACGTATGTGTGGAATGCAACCAATACCCAAGACCGCATTTTAGCAGAGAATAATCAGCGAGGCGTTAACTCCATGGCTTATCAACCTGGGCCTTATTCAGAAACCTTTGAGTTTGGCGTGATCAATTTTATTGACTGGTTTAGTGATGCAATGCAGAAAAATATTGCGGCTGAAAAATATTGCGGTTGAAAGTACTCATTAAACAATACCAGAAGCCTCATTTATGCAGTGACAATGACGTATCCTTCTATTGAGTGATACGTTATAAATGGAAAAAGTACCCGCGCTTAGACGCCTCTGTGGTAAGAGCCAGCATTTTTATATTGGTGTGGTTATTCATGAAAACACTGTCTTTACCACAGAGGAAAAATGAGTATCTGAGAAACGGAATATGGATACATAAAAGAGTACGTTGGCATTAGTTTTGCTCAGTACCATACAGCCAAGAATGAGCCATTGCGGTCATAGCGGTGGCATGACAAAACTGATCTTGATGATGTCGTTTGCCACCGTTCGAGAAACTGCTGTGTTTTAAAATCAAATGAGGGCGAAAGTGGCCGCTTAATTGAGTGGCTCAAATCCACTATTTTGGTAGTTGCACCACTGTACAATAAATTAATTTTGCTACGGCCCCATCTATTACTCATAGCTGAAAGTGCACCCGCGAAGAAAGTAAGTTGAGGGATTGAACCTGAGTATTGTGAAGTAAGCAATTTGGCCCTTTTCCTTTGATGATTGGGATGGGGCGGTATTCTTGTAGTGCAAGAGTTTACAGAGAGTCAGTGTCTGAGCTCTCACTCCTCACCTCTCACCTCTCACTCCTCACCTCTCACCTCTGTATCGCCCTTTTTAGAGTAGTCATTTTGCCTAACCCATACCTCGCATCCGTTGATGGTTTATGTGGCGTTTAAAATTATTCATCATTTGCTCGGCACCGGCTGCATAACAAAAATGTTTTTCAAATTCAGTGGTGAGACAAAGCCATTGCTCAGCATCTAAACCTAAGCGCGAAAGAATGGGGGCTGTGTTGATGCTCTTTATGTCCTACTTTGTCTACGTCAACATGTACATGATGACTCATCACGGCATAAGCGCATATATCTATTGCATACACCGATGACAGGTACAACAAACGCTCTTCAACCCATCCCCGCCTGTGCTCATAACTCTAACCAGAATAACTATCTACAGTGCGGCTGTCGCACCACACAATAATGAACGACGCACACAACGGGATATGCAGTGGTAATAAGGTGTATCCGACAAACACACCAGACTCGCTCGTTTTTGGGTCATGGGGCACCCACTTATGTCACTAAAGGTAACTTAAAATATAGAACTGTTCATAAAACAACCAAATTATGTTGGGTGTCCTTTTAAATTATATTTTGGTGGTTTGGTGATAATCAACATCCAATCGCTGTTTGATGCCTTGTTCTGACCCTGAATAGCTCATCGCCTGACAAGACGCGACATATTGACGCGGTATATTGAACTTTATTTAGCCCAGGCTTGTGGTCTAAAAAATGGTGATAGAAACTAATTACCCCGTGGATTTCGGTATTGGTTCAGTGTAGTAGCAATCATAGGTACAATTTCGGGTGAAAGATAAATCAATTCCTCTTGGGCCTCATGCAATATAGGCAGCAGAGCACCGGGCTGAGTTTTATGGTACTCAAGTTGGTCATGTATTTTATGGATATCAGTGCCACTGATTGTGCTCATAGGTATCGATCACATCATGGCTTTATATGTCCACCTTAATGCCAATAGCATAGGTTACATCTGAATGATTGAGACACGCACATAACCAATTGAGACATAGCAACTCAGACGCTTGTAAAGTTACTAGATAAAAAGATCACTTTATATTAAATGATGTCGTTTGAAGTGCTAATGTAGTCGTTATTGGGACAATGAAGAATGCGTTATTTAAACAATATCAATCGCTAGACTCAGTGTTTAATACGCAGTGTATATTTGATTAATAATGACTAATACGCGACATTTATTTGTAATAATGACAAGGTATTGATTTATGGCATCCGCGACACATACATATGATGATAAAAGCAATAAAACTCAACATATCGGTTTTTTATTGCAAGCCAACTTTACGATGATGGCACTGTCCTCGGCTATAGAACCGCTGCGCATGGCTAATCAACTTTCGGGAAAAACATTATATGTCTGGACCATGATCAGTGAAGATGGCAACTCAGTGACGGCCAGCGATGGTTTAAGTGTAAATGTGGATTGTGGTATTGATAAACAGAGTCTTTATGACGTAGTTTTGGTTTGTGGGGGGATTGCGATTAAAGATACCATCACCAAGTTGACGCTTAACTGGTTGAACTACTTATCTCGTCATAAAGTTATCTTAGGTGGGATCTGTACAGGTAGTTACTTATTGGCTAAGGCTGGGTTGTTGGACGGTATCAAATGCACCATACACTGGGAACTCTTAGCCAGTTGGCAAGAAGATTTTCCTAATATCGATAGTACTAACCAGCTGTTTACCATCGACACAAATCGTTGGTGTAGTTCAGGTGGCACGGCGCCAATGGATTTAATGTTATGCCTTATTGGCAAGGCCCATGGAAAAGCGCTGCAAATCGCCATTTGTGAGATGTTTGCCCATGGACATGTGCGTGATGAATCAGAGATGCAACGCATCCCACTGCAACATATAATTGGCGCAAATCAATCCAAGTTACAAGAAATTGTCCATTTAATGGAGGCTAATATTGAAGAAATCTTAAGTCTCGATGAGCTAGCCTGTTACGTGAGCCTATCCAGACGCCAGCTTGAACGTTTATTTCAACGATACCTGCAGTGCTCACCTCATCGCTATTATTTGCAAATACGTTTAACGCGTGCACGACAGCTGATAAAACAAACCAATTTGTCCATTATCGAAGTGGCGATTTGCTGCGGTTTTGTGTCGACGCCACACTTCAGTAAGTGCTATCGCAATACCTTTAAAATCCCACCGAGAGACGAAAGATTTAACCGTGGTTTGAAATTTGACGCTGTGAAGGCTAGTGGAGAGTCTACTTTTGGTTCAATCTTGTGTATCAGTGAGGCTTAGTCAATTGAGGGTTGAAGCATGTGAGCCAATATTCTTTTTTCAGAGCTTGCACTACCAGCCTTAGTTGAATACCAGCCCCCCTTTGAAGCGGCAGTGTTGTTGACCGCCCTCATTCACCCTTGTCGGTAACCGGCGTTGCGGCAACCGTGTTGCGCCAACCGCGTTGCATTTAGTCAGTCTAAGCTCATGGAGCTGAGTTATTTTGCCACCTAGCTATAACTCGAATGGCTTTGGGTACATATAAAAAATATCTTCTAATACACGGCATGTACCAGTCAAACCGACAGCTTATGCAACTTTTGCAGCACGGGTTGAATATCCCTTTACCTAATAGTTAATTCATTTTCCTGCCAAATATTTACCCAAAAAACACAGGATATCTAGATATTCGTGTCCAATATATCAAGGGTATTTCCTCATGGCCTGAGCGACGGTGGGCTTACATTATTGTGGGATTTTTGGTTAGGATGGATCTACTGTGCATTTACGACAAACACGACGTGTTTAGCCAATAATGAGTCGTATTAGTCCAAATCAGCCATATTGCCAATGCTAGACTGAATCAAGATTTATACTTCGTTCAACAGTCAAAAAAGCTTCGGTAATTTGAGGATAAATACATGCAAAACGCACAAGAGTTGCATAGCAACTCCATTATATTTGATGGTTTGGTGATCGCCAAATGGAACAGAACTCTTTTTGAAGATATGCACCGCGGTGGCTTGACTGCAGCCAACTGCACTGTGTCAGTGTGGGAAGGTTTTCAGGAGACGGTGAATAACATTGTCGAGTTTAATAACTTTTTTCAACACAATAGTGACCTCATTATACCTGTGACTAAGACTTCTGATATAGCACTGGCTAAAGAACTAGGCAAAACCGGCATCATTTTAGGCTTTCAAAATGCGAATGCGTTTGAAGATCAAATAGGCTATGTGGAAATATTCAAAAAGCTTGGTGTGGGCGTCGTACAGATGGCCTACAACACGCAAAATTTAGTCGGCACTGGCTGTTATGAACGGGACGGTGGATTGTCTGGCTTTGGTCGTGAAATCGTGGCTGAAATGAACCGGGTCGGCATTATGTGTGATCTTAGTCATGTAGGACCACAAACCTCAATCGAGGTGATTGAGGCATCAACTAAACCCGTGTGTTATTCCCATTGTTTACCCTTAGGTCTTAAAGAGCACCCGCGTAATAAGTCTGACGAAGAATTAAAATTTATTGCCGATAAAAACGGTTTTATCGGGGTCACTATGTTTGCCCCTTTTTTGAAAAATGGCATTGATTCAACCGTTGATGACTATGTTGAAGCGATGGATTATGTGATTGATCTGGTTGGTGAAGATTGTGTCGGTATAGGCACCGACTTCACTCAGGGCCATGATCAACACTTTTTTGATATGTTGACGCACGATAAAGGTTACGCGAGGCGTTTGACTCAATTTGGAAAAATTGTGAACCCATTAGGGATACGCACCTTAGGTGAATTTCCCAATTTAACCGCGACCATGTTGAAGCATAGCTGGTCAGAGCAAAAAATCCGCAAAGTGATGGGTGAAAACTGGGTCAATGTCTTACAAGACGTATGGGGAGAATAGTCGATGACCAGTCACAGTCCAGACATGCCGATACAAGTCGATGATGAAACGGGTGTATGGAGCACCGATTCGTTGCCAATGTTATATGTGCCACGGCACTTTTTTGTTAACAATCATATGGCAATAGAAGAAGCGTTAGGCGCTGAAAAATATGCCGAAGTTTTATATAAAGCCGGGTATAAATCGGCCTATTACTGGTGCGAAAAAGAAGCCGAAGCCCATGGGTTATCGGGTGAGGCTGTATTTGAACATTATATGAAACGTTTATCGCAGCGTGGATGGGGTTTTTTTATTACCGAATCTCTGGATTTAAAAGCAGGTACGGCGCGAGTTCGATTGGAACACTCAGCCTTTGTATATCAGTACGGAAAAGTTAATCGGAAAGTAGATTATATGTTTACGGGCTGGTTTGCAGGTGCCATGGATCAAATCGCTGACAGTCTTGGTTATGAGGTTAAAACTCAGGCCATACAGGTGCAATGTGCTGCCGAAGATGGCTGTGAATTTGGGCTTTTTGACGTGTCACCGCTGTAGGCTCGAACAGATAATCCAATCCAATATCATTACTTTATCCTGAGAGGGCAACATGGCGCAGTTTGACGCATTATTTAAGCCACTAAAAATTAATCAACTCACCATCCGCAATCGTGTGGTCAGTACCGCACATGCCGAGGTGTACGCCACCGAAGGGGGCATGACCACAGAACGTTATGTGAAATATTATGCAGAAAAGGCCAAAGGTGGTGTCGGGCTTTGTATTTGTGGTGGCTCAAGTGTGGTGTCAATTGATAGTCCTCAGGAATGGTGGAAATCAGTCAATTTGTCCACTGATAGAATTATTCCTCATTTTCAAAATTTAGCCGATGCGGTGCATAAACACGGCGGCAAAATTATGATCCAAATCACCCATATGGGACGTCGTTCTCGTTGGGACGGTGGTAACTGGAGCACATTGGTCAGCCCCAGTGGGATCCGTGAACCGGTGCATCGTGCAACCTGCAAGTCCATTGAGGTCGAAGAGATGCAGCGTATTATCGCTGATTTTGCCAAAGCCGCGGGACGGGCCAAAGCTGGTGGTTTGGACGGCATTGAATTATCTGCCGTGCATCAACATTTGATCGACCAGTTCTGGAGTCCAAGAGTCAACCAACGCACCGATGAATGGGGTGGCAGTTTCGAAAACCGCATGCGCTTTGGTATGGAAGTGCTAAAAGCGGTGCGCGTAGAAGTGGGGCGTGATTTTGCGGTGGGCTTACGTATTACTGGCGATGAATTTCATGCTGATGGTCTAAACCACGAAAACATGAAAGAAATTGCGGCGTACTACAATAAAACGGGTCTGCTGGACTTTTTTAGTGTGATCGGCTCTGGCTGTGACACCCATAATACCCTGGCCAACGTTATTCCCAATATGAGTTACCCACCTGAACCCTTTCTACATCTTGCAGCGGGTATAAAAGAAGTGGTTGATGTACCGGTCATGCATGCCCAAAACATTAAAGATCCGAATCAGGCTCAACGTATTCTTGAAGCTGGTTACGTGGACTTTGTGGGTATGACCCGAGCCCATATTGCAGATCCTCATTTAATCACCAAAATTAAACTCAATCAGATTGACCAAATCAAACAATGTGTGGGTGCGAACTATTGCATCGACCGTCAGTATGAAGGATTGGACGTGTTGTGTATTCAAAATGCTGCCACTTCCCGAGAGTCCACCATGCCACATATTATCCAAAAAACTAGCGGTATCATTCGCAAAGTGGTGGTCATTGGAGGCGGACCTGCGGGTATGGAAGCGGCTCGTGTATGTGCCGAAAGAGGTCACAAAGTTAGCTTGATTGAAAAAAAGCCTGAACTAGGAGGGCAAATTACCATTGCCTCCAAAGCACCACAACGGGATCAAATTGCTGGGATCACCCGTTGGTTTGCCCTGGAATTGGCCCGTTTGGGCGTGGATGTACAGTTAAATACTGGAGCTGATGAAACCACGATCCGTGGGATGAATGCCGATGTCGTTATTTTAGCTACCGGTGGTGAACCGTTCCTGACCCAAAACACTCATTGGGGCGCAGCCGAAGGTTTAGTGGTGAGTTCGTGGGACATTCTCAACGGCACAGTAGCACCGGGTAAAAATGTATTGGTGTACGACACTATTTGTGAATTCAGTGGCTTGTCGGTGGCTGATTTTCTAGCTCACGCCGGCGCACAAGTTGAAATGGTGACTGACGACATCAAACCCGGTGCGGCTGTGGGTGGGACTACTTTCCCTACTTATTATCGGAGTTTGTATGAGCGTGAAGTGATCATGAGCTCTGATTTGGTACTAGAAAAGGTCTACCGTGAAGGGGATAAATTGATCGCCGTATTGGAAAATGAATATACCGGGCAGCAAGAAGAAAGAGTGGTTGACCAAGTCGTGGTTGAAAACGGCGTGCGCCCGGATGAGCAATTATATTTCCAACTTAAGCATGATTCGCGGAACAAAGGGCAAATTGATATCGAAGCCTTGTATGCTGCCAAACCTCAGCCAGCCTTGTCAGAGTCAGGTGATGGTTATCTGCTTTATCGTATTGGTGATTGTGTTGCTCAGCGTAATACACACGCCGCGATCTATGATGCATTACGTCTGTGCAAGGATTTTTAGTTAACTTGCATAGCGAACCACAATTTGCACTAATTAGGTCAATGCTGGGTGAATGAGTGCCTAACTTGATGTTAA
>OOEG01000008.1_pt1 | contig 18616 bp, 15 predicted proteins | sample 1670351 | NCBI WGS metagenome assembly OOEG01 (sample SAMEA98142418, study PRJEB22522) | marine metagenome | biome: marine biome; feature: marine water body; material: sea ice | place: Arctic Ocean | collected 11-Sep-2015 | depth 1.5 m
AGATTTACCCTGCATGGGCAAAACCATCCTGTCACATACTTTAGCTAAAGTATCTGGCCTAGAATATTCGCGTATTCAGTTCACATCAGACTTGTTACCTGCGGACATGTTAGGTATCAATATTTTTGATAATAACGAACAAACGTTCCGTTTTCACCCAGGGCCAATTTTTAACCAACTGGTATTAGCGGATGAAATTAATCGGGCAAGTCCTAAAACTCAAAGCGCATTGCTAGAGGCAATGGAAGAAAGACAAGTTAGTTTAGATGGTAAAACCCGCCTACTACCCTCACCATTTTTTGTTATCGGCACACAAAATCCGATGCATCAGTCAGGCACATATCCACTTCCAGAGTCACAGTTGGACCGTTTTTTAATGCGAATTCAGTTAGGATATCCCGACAGAGAGGCAGAAAAAAGCATGTTGAAAACTCAACAGGGCAATATTCAACACGAATTAGAAACGGTAATGGATATTTCCGAATTTATTGAGTTACAAGATGCAGCACGACAGGTATATGCCTCGGATGAATTGCTCAATTATATTTTGCGTTTAGTCACCTTTAGTCGTGAAAGTAATCAATTTGCTAATCCGTTATCTCCACGAGCGACCAAAGCGCTGTTAAGTTCTGCTAAAGCATGGGCCTTTATCAATGATAGAGACTTTTTAATTCCAGAGGACGTGCAGGCCATACTACCAGCAGTTGCTGAACATAGATTACGCAGCGCTTCAAGTGACTTTAGCACTCAGGGTAGCTTGAGCAAAATTTTGCTCGAAGCTATCGATCCTATTAAAGCGTAGATTCTGTTATGGTTTTTCTGTTATGAGAGTACTTCGAAATTACTGGAACAGATGGCTAAATAAGCGTATCCCAGAGGCCACGCAACATCACTTAAACCACTATAATATTTTTATTTTCCCAGCTAAATTTGGCCTATCGTTTTTATCTTTATGTTTGTTGCTATTTTTGCTTGGCACTAACTACCAAAACAACTTGATGTTGTTACTGTGCTATTTTTTATTGGCTTTACTTTTAGTCAACTTATTGGCTAGCTATATCAACTTTGCCCGTATCGATTTACAAATTGGTAAGTGCCCCGAAGTGTTTGTGGGTGATGATTTGAATGTACCTCTGTGGTTAAACGCCAACAATAATGACATTTTTCCTACAAAGGGATTACTCAACTTTACGTTTCAAATAGATAAACATCAATTCAATAGAAAAACCAAAACTCAACGTAATCAGCCAAACACACAAGTTGATGCCGATGCATTTTCGAATCCAATTAACTTAAGTCAAAAATGCCAAAAACGTGGAAAGTTAGTACTAGCTAGAGTCACAGTAGAAAGTTTTTATCCCTTGGGATTTTATCGTTGTTGGACACATTTGGCTTTTATCCACGATGTGACCGTTTTTCCTAAACCTATACCTTGTGAGATTCATCTGCATGTTAGTGACCACAATATAGCTAAAAAAGATGGTCAATTAATTAGTGAACAATCTGGTCACGATGATTTCTCTCATCTCAAAGCCTACCAACCAGGCGAACCACTAAACCATGTCGCTTGGAAACAATTGGCTAAAGGCAGGGGCATGGTCAGTAAACAATTCACTTCCGTTGGCCATCATATAGGTTGGCTAAAACTATCCTCTGAATATAAAAACCAAATCCCATCGCAACCCAAAGCAGAGTTAGGAAAGTCAGATAAAACTAACTTGGATAAGGAGCTTGGCGAATTGTGTTATCAGGTGATTGAATTAAGCCGAACTCAGCGAACGTTTGGCTTGGATTTAGGCGCGCAGTGTATTTCACCAAACAGTGGAGCTGAACATCGACGTACGTGTTTACATGCACTCGCATATTTCCCTAATGGGGAACAGTAATTATGTTTACCCGCTACAAGCAAAAAATTAATAGTGCAGCTATCACACGATCTTCCAGTAATATTGCATTGTTATTGCTGGCGGTGGCATTAGTATTTGTCAGTTTTAGTCTTTTTGCTTCAGTACTCACGTGGATATTACTATTGGTTGTTTGCGGTGCTGTAATCAGAACAGCAATTTACTGTGACATTTACAAACACTTACCGTCTATTCGCACCTTAAATTTGTTAGCTGTGTTAAGTGTTCTAGGCCTTATTTATACCGCATTGAGTGTTGGTTTACTGTTAGGAATGGTTAATTTATTGGTCCTAGCTTGTGCGTTGAAACTCATGCAAATGCGCAGTCGAAAAGATGTATACCAGCTGGTCATCAGTTTATTTTTTCTAATTGGTTGTGGTTTTATTTTTAATCAATCAATCGGCTTCAGCTTATTTTATGCTTTTATGTGTTTGCTATTATTATTAAGTTTAGCTTGTTATCACGCTCCATCGATAACAATAAAAAAACACTTAACCCATATCTCTATGCTAAGTATTCAGGCATTACCAATAGGCTTTATGATGTTTTTGGTACTACCACAATTGCCTCCACTGTGGCACACACCAAAAGCCAATGGTGCACAAACAGGACTATCAGAACAAATGACCCCTGGAGATATTGCAGTTCTTTCACAGTCAAGTGAATTGGCCTTTCGCGCAACCTTCAAAGATACCCCACCAATAACTCGACAACGATACTGGCGAGCCATAGTGATGGAAGACTTTGACGGAAAAACATGGAAAGTGCATCCCTATCGGCTGAAAATGCGTGAATTTCAGTTACAATCAAAACAACAATTTAAACCTACGCTGACTGGTCCCTCTTTTAGTTATGAAGTAATTGCAGAGCCTAGCTTCCAATCTTGGTTGTTTGCAATGAATATTGCTGTACCAGCTGATACTAGAAGCAGTGTAAATATTATTCAAAGTAGTGATTTTTTGTTATTCAATCGCCTACCCGTAGTAACAAAATATCAGTACACCGTAAATTCATATCCTGAAGCATTGGCCAGTCAGATGCTTACCAAGGTCGACAGAGAAATTAATCTAGCATTACCCCAAAAAGGCAATAACAAAACAAAACAATGGATCATTAAACTGCGAGAACAATTTAAAGACAACAACAACTTTAAAGATGCAGTTTTGCGTCACTTTATTGATAACCCATTTGTTTATACATTGCGCCCTGATGTGATGTTAGTTGATCCTATTGACCGCTTCTTATTTGATAATCAGGCAGGATTTTGCAGTCATTACGCCAGCGCATTAGCCTACGCGCTTCGATTAGGCGGTATTCCTGCGCGTTTAGTGGCAGGGTATCAAGGCGGTGAATTAGTAAAAGACGCTGGAAAATCTCCTTATTTGAGTATTTACCAATACGATGCCCATGCATGGGTAGAAGCATGGAGTGATAATTCAGGTTGGCAACGCATTGACCCGACAGCGTTGGTATCGCCAGATAGAATAGAGTTTGGTTTGCGACAGGCGATGCAAGAAGAAGGCAGTTTTTTAGCTGACAGTCCGTTTGCCCTTGCTAGACTCACTAATATAGCTTGGCTCAATAATATAAGACTCTTTTTGGCAGACATAGACTATAACTGGAGCCGCTGGGTATTAGGATTTAATAGTGAAAGACAGCGTGACCTCTTTAAATCGATTTTAGGCAAACTGACCCCAGAACGCTTGTCTTTATTAGGCTTAGGAGTGGTATTCACTATTGCTTTGTTGCTGAGCTTGTTTTTTCTTCCTCACTGGTTAAAAAATCGTTTAAGTACAACTCAACGTTTGTACTTAAATTCCCTAAGAGTTTTGGAGAAGGCTGGTGCACCACGGTCTATTTGGCAAGGACCCAGTGCCTTTAGTCAACAAATCAATGAGCACTACTCTTATAAAGTCAGTGAGCCTTTTTCTCACATCACCCAACACTATTTGCGATTAACCTATCAAAACAAGCATACTTGTGAAGCGCCAATACTCAATACAAAAAAATGTCATCGTATAATGCGTCATCATTTAGCTCTATTAAAAACTGAGTTGTTAAATATAAAAACATAAAGTATAAAAAAGAACCATTGCTGCCTTAGCGACAATCTGATTTTTATGGCACAATACGCGCCGAATTTTCGCCATATGTACGTTATTAATCTGAAGTACATATGGTAACAATAGTTGAACATAAACTGGGGTACCGACATTGCTAACGACTGCAAATATTACAATCCAATTTGGCGAAAAGCCATTATTTGAAAATGTCTCGGCCAAATTTGGCAATGGCAATAAATATGGCCTGATTGGCGCAAATGGTTGTGGTAAGTCAACCTTCATGAAAATCATTGGTGGTGACTTAGAACCATCTGGTGGCAATGTATCTGTCGATCCAGGTGAACGAATTGGTAAACTAAAACAAGACCAGTTTGCCTACGAAGAATGCAGCGTTATTGACACGGTTGTGATGGGTCATGGAGAACTATGGAAAGTTAAAGTTGAACGTGATGCCATTTATTCCAATCCTGATATGACCGAAGAAGACGGTATCAGGGTAGCCGATTTAGAGTCTGAATTTGCCGAAATGGATGGTTACACAGCAGAGTCTAGAGCAGGTGAACTGCTAATCGGTGTAGGTATACCTGTTGAGCAACACTTCGGTCCTATGAGCGAAATTGCGCCGGGCTGGAAACTTAGGGTGTTACTGGCTCAGGTATTATTTTCTGACCCAGACATTATGTTGCTGGATGAGCCTACCAACAACTTGGATATCAATACTATCCGCTGGCTAGAAACGGTGCTCAATGATCGTAACTGCACCATGATCATAATTTCACACGATAGACACTTCTTAAATTCTGTTTGTAGCCATATGGCAGATATCGATTATGGCGAAATTCGTTTATTTCCGGGCAACTATGATGAATACATGACAGCAGCAACACAATCTCGTGACCAACTGTTGTCAGACAATGCTAAGAAAAAAGCTCAAATATCTGAGCTAAAAGCCTTTGTGAGTCGTTTCTCAGCCAACGCATCAAAGTCGAAACAGGCTACATCACGAGCCAGACAAATTGACAAAATACAATTAAATGAAGTGAAGCCATCTAGTCGACAAAACCCGTTTATTCGTTTTGAAGAAACTAAAAAGTTACATCGTTTAGCTGTTGAAGTAGAAGGTTTAACCAAAAAATACGACACACAGTTATACAAAGACTTGGACTTAATGATAGAGGTCGGGGAAAGAGTGGCCATTATCGGTCCAAACGGTGTAGGTAAAACAACATTACTAAAATGTTTAGTGGGTGACACCGACTTAACGGCTGGCAGCGTAAAATGGTCTGAGAATAGCAACATTGGTTATTATGCTCAAGATCATGCTTCTGACTTCGAAGAAGACAAAACACTGATGGATTGGATGTATCAATGGGCCCAAGAAGGTGACGATGAACAGATCATGCGCGGCACCTTGGGCAGGCTGTTATTCTCACAGCATGATATTAATAAGTCGGTCAAAGTCATATCAGGTGGTGAACAAGGCCGTATGTTGTTTGGCAAGTTGATGCTACAAAAACCCAACATACTGGTTATGGATGAACCTACTAACCACTTAGACATGGAATCAATCGAATCTTTAAATTTAGCGTTAGAAAATTATAAAGGCACCTTAATTTTTGTCAGTCATGATAGAGAATTTGTATCCACTGTTGCTACGCGTATTATTGATATGAAACCAGAAGGCGTAGTCGATTTTAAAGGTGACTACGATAGTTATTTGGCAAGTCAAGGGTTTTAAATAAGGCCGCTACGAACTTTTAGCCGGTCATTAGGAAATATTTGCGACTAGCTTGTTGCTAATCGGTGCTTTATGCGAAGATATTTTGCGAGGTAAATTTTATTATCAAGCTATGATTTGGTTGAGCATAGCGCAATTCAAAGGTTTATTTTGCTTTAAACTAATCGCTGGTGATTTACTGCTTATAGAACTGAAAAAACCGGAATAATCCGGTTTTTTCGTAGTATAAAAATAACTGGTTACTTAATATTAAGCAACCAAGATACAAATTGTTTTGCTTCAGTAGTGTTTGCGAAGGTGCCCATTTTCTGACCACACTTGTCGGCAAATGCCACTTTATGTTTATTTACAGAGATATTGTGCACTGGGCACATTACCGAAATCTGTGTTCCGTTATATGTATAAGACATAATAAAACTCATTAAATATGGCTATTTCATGCTTCATAAAATGAAGAAATTATAGCTAAAAGTAAAAATAAGCTCATTACAGTTTTGACGATACTACTAAAACCTTAGGTTCTTGTTCAATGAGACATCTGCAAATTTTGTTTGCTACGATGTTTAATACCCATAAATTCGTCGTACGATAATTCAGCTTGTTATTATAATTTTAAAAAACTTCACCAAGTAGGTGCGGTCTAAAAATTTTTTGTTTTTAATGTTGGCTGACTGGATCAAGGAAAGACATTACATTGGGGGGTTTGAATAGAGAGGTTCAACAAACCTTCAGTCAACATACTCACCTTTAATCAATTAGTCAACTGTTAATAAGACTAATTGGTCTACTATCAGTAAATAATTCAATATCTTAAAGGTGTTATCATATGTGTGTTTTTAATAACGAGGAATATACTTTGGAAAAAATTGCCATCTTTGTTGATGTACAGAACATTTACTATACCACTCGTCAGGCTTACTCTCGCCAATTTAATTACCGTCGATTCTGGCAACATATTCAACATCAAGGCGACATCATTATGGCTAACGCCTATGCCATAGACAAAGGTGATGAACAACAGCAAAAATTTCAAAGTGCTCTCAAACATATTGGCTTTGATATAAAGTTAAAACCTTACATTCAACGCAGTGATGGTTCAGCTAAAGGTGATTGGGATGTAGGTATTGCGATAGATGTCTTAGAAGCCGCCGAGAATGCAGATACCATAGTATTATTATCAGGTGACGGAGATTTTGATTTGTTACTTAGAAAAGTCAGTCAAAAATATGGCTGTAAAACCCAAGTGTATGGTGTACCTCAACTTACCGCTACATCATTAGTAAATGCGACCGATAAGTTTTTCAAAATTGATTCTGATTTATTACAGTGAGACGTTATATATGGCTAGCTGCAATCCATGCAATGAGACAGGCCAGTTATCCGTAACTTACAAATAAACCCAAGGCTAGTTTACCACTGCCTGTTTCACATCTAATCGTGGCGACTGAGTAACAGTAGTGCTTCAAAAAAGTAGCGACAATCTATTGGCTACGAGTGAGACAAGACCGTCATGCTGAATATGAGCAGCTAATTCTGTTATATTTTCATCCGCGCCTCGAACGCCAAATAAAATACCTAGTGCTCCAACAAATACCTCGCGAGCTAAAAATGAAACCAGTATTACCAAGCCATAACAACAATCTTATTGAATAAGAACCGCGAAAGTTAATTAACTAATATTCGTCAAATTTGCCACTTTTTAATTCAATCGTCATGCCAAGAAAGTTAGCCACTTTTTGGCACATACTTTTAGTTAATCAAGCAGTCGGATTTTTCCATATTAGATTTGACAACCAAAATGATACTTTATTAAATACCTTTCAGAATTAAAATGGTGTGACATGGATGGGTCTTAAAACAATCTTCGGTAATAACTACTTTATGTTGCCAACAGCTAAATTAAAAATCTCGAATATGAGTATTAAGCCACACTAATATTAATGCGATTAGCAATGCTTTGTTTTAACGAGAACTCATAATTACTAGCCTGAAGAACTAAAGGTCTTTTTAAAGGGTTGCGATAAAGACACCAAATGGCTTGACCTGCAACAAAACCTATTTTGTGTAGACGCTCAAAAAATACAGGCTTAAGATTAGGTTCAATATTTTCGATATTTTCGATATTTTCGATATTTGCAATATTTGCAATATTTGCAGATTGTTTATTGCTACCAAACCAAATGATGCAAGTATTAACAATCATCGTATTATCATTTAAAACAGCCGCTATGCAATTAAGCACATCACAAAGCGGCAAGTTCCAGTCGTTTAGGCTTTACGTAAACGGTCAGCCACAAGAAACGCCATTTCTAATACTTGATCAGCATTTAATCGCGGGTCACATTGTGTCTTGTAAGCTTGAGCTAAATCGTCATCACTGATTTCATAAGCCCCACCTGTACATTCAGTCACATGCTGGCCAGTCATTTCTAAGTGAATACCACCTGCATGTGTACCTTCGGCTTCGTGTGCAGCAAAGAACTGCTGTATTTCACGTAAAATAGCATCGAAGTTACGAGTTTTATAGCCGCTTGAAGCTTTGAAGGTATTGCCATGCATGGGATCAGAACTCCACACTACTTTGCGACCTTCTTGTTTAACTCGGCGTAAAAGCTTGGGTAAGTTGTGCTCAAGTTTATCTGCGCCCATGCGGGTAATCAATGTAAGGCGACCCGCATCATTATTTGGGTTGAGTGCATCAATCAGCTGAATTAATTCATCCTCCTGCATGCTCGGGCCTACTTTCACACCAATAGGATTATGAATTCCGCGGAAAAACTCCAAGTGAGCATGGTCAAGTTGACGAGTCCTCTCACCAATCCACAGCATATGCGCCGAACAGTTGTACCAATTACCCGTTAGTGTGTCGACCCGAGTTAAAGCTTGCTCATAGTTGAGTAACAAAGCCTCATGAGAAGTATACAAACTAGTTTCATGCAAGGTTGGTGTGTTAGTGGAGTTAATTCCCATAACGTTCATAAATTCTAATGAATCTTGAATGCGAGAAGCCAGATCGTGATAACGGTCTTTTAAAGGATTATTCTCCACAAAAGCCATATTCCAGCGATTAACTTCATGTAAATCGGCCAATCCACCTTGTGCAAAAGCACGTAATAAATTCAAAGTGGACGCACCACGATGATAGGCCTCTATCATCCGTTGAGGATCAGGTCTACGCGATGCTTCAGTAAATTCAAAGCTGTTAATAATATCACCGCGATAACTAGGCAGTGAGATGCCATTAATGGTTTCAAAATCCCCAGAACGAGGCTTAGCATACTGTCCTGCCATACGAGCCACTTTTACTACTGGGCAGCGGCCCGCATAGGTCAGCACTATAGCCATTTGCAAAATGACTTTGAAAGTATCGCGAATTTTTGGCGCATTAAACTCATCAAAAGATTCAGCGCAATCACCACCTTGTAACAAGAACCCCTTTCCTTCTGCTACAGCACCTAACTGCTTATACAAAGATCGAGTTTCGGCAGCAAATACCAATGGAGGATAACCCCCAAGTGTATCTTCAACCTGTTTAAGGTGTTTTTTATCTTCATAGGTAGGTTGTTGCAAAATAGGCTTTGAACGCCAACTATCTGGTTGCCAATGACTCACGATTTTTCCTTGTAAAATAAATATAAGGTGGTCGGTTAAACTGTGAACCGACAAACTGGGACGAGAATTTAGAGGGTATGACTGGAAATTTCAATCACTAACGTGTTTATTCTTGAAATTTAAATCAATAACTTATGACCTACTGGATTTAAGATGTTTAATTAAACCGTCAACCCCTTCTTCAATCAGGTTTAAAACATATTCGAAACCACGTCTACCACCATAATAAGGATCAGGCACCTGTTGCTCCTCAGATTGACTAAAGCTTAATAATAACGAGACTTTGTGTTTAAATTCTTCAGGGCAAGCTTTCAGAAGATTAGCAACGTTATCGTTATCCATACCAATAATATAATCAAATTTTTCAAAATCTTGTTCGACCACCTTTCTACATTTTAAGCCTTTAAAACTGTATCCCTTTTCCAAACCCACAGCTTGTGAACGTTTGTCTGGCGCAGCTCCATTGTGATATCCAGCCGTTCCCGCAGAGTCAATTTCAATAGTCAAACCGTCATCAGCCGATTTTTTCTTAAAGACCGCTTCAGCACTGGGTGAACGACAAATATTACCCAAACAAACAAAAAGTACTGAAGTTGTATTAACTGTCATTATTTTTCCTAATATTTTACTGAAAGGTTTTACCTATGCAAAGCATTCTATATGTCTATAATTGCGCGTCTAGTGATAAACGGTTTTAATTTAAAATGAATGCTCCAAGATGTATATTAATGTTCAGCAGCTCAATCGTGGGGAATGAAGTTTATCTTCAACATACCATCCCTTTGTTGACGCAATATTTACCTAACATAGAAGAACTACTCTTTATCCCATTTGCTGGTGTGTCGGTGAGTTGGGATGATTACACGGCAAAAGTACAAAACGCCCTACCCGACTATCAAGTCAATGGCATTCATCAATTCCCCAACGCTCAGCAAGCATTAGAAGACGCTCAAGCCATATTAGTAGGTGGCGGAAATACATTTAACTTACTAAACCAACTTTATCAACAAGACTTGATTTGTGTAATAAAAAGCCAAGTTAATAGAGGCATACCATATGTGGGATGGAGTGCAGGCTCAAACATTTGCAGCAATAGTATCCGCACCACTAACGACATGCCCATAATACAACCACCTAGTTTTGATGCTCTTAACTTCTTACCTTTTCAGCTTAATCCTCATTACACCGACTACCAAACCCCTGGCCATAATGGCGAAACGCGCGCACAGCGTATCGAAGAGTTTTGTATGTTAAATCCTAATATTCCGGTAATTGGAATTCGTGAGGGTACAGCCTTGTTGTTACAAGGGAAATCTTTGGTCTTGAAGGGTGAATTGGATGGAGTGGTATTTGAAGGTGGCGAGCAAATTGTTATTAAACCAGAACAGGATTTGAGTAAGTATTTAAGTAAGTGTTTGAAGATTTGATTTAGAGACACGAATTGGTTCCGTAATTGGTATTCATGTATGCCCTGAACGTTGCCCATTTAAACTATAACTGGGCTCTACTGTAATTTTACACCTTATTAAATTGCACACTTCAAGCATGCAAAACTATATTTAGCTATCTGCCTAGTAATAACAATATCCTTGTAACTTAAATTTTTGAAAAATTAAGAAATACCTAAAAGTGAAATCAAAAATCGAAACACCACTATTGAATTACAATAAAATTATGACGAACAATTTATTAATATTTATAGACGGGCTGATATTGATTCGCATTGCTGATTGATAATATTTTCGATTTCATCAAAAGGAATAGGTTTAGTGAAAAGAGGTATCCCCGCTGGCAATCCCCCTTTTTGATCAATCTCTGCTTTTGATAGTCCTGAAACAACCATAATCACCATATCGTTGAAAGATTCCAATTTAGAAAGTGCTTGCAACATATGTATGCCATTTATATTTGGCATTTGAATATCCGTAATAACAACATCTGGTTTCCAAGATCCTATTTGTATTAATCCCTCAAAACCATCTGTAGCTGTTTTCAAAATAATGGGTAAATTCCAGCCTTCAATTGTCATTTTATACAACACAATTAAATCGGGCTCGTCTTCTATGACTAAAACACGAGTTAGTCTCTGATCGCCGGAGTCATTAGTATTTTTCTTAAGTTGTGCCTTAAAAGCTTCGATTTCCTCTAGATTGAATCGCCTATGGCCCCCAGCTGTTTTCCAAGCTTTTAAAATTCCTGATTCTGACCATAGTTGTATGGTGCGAGTTGTCACCTCTAACAAACTGGCAGCTTGCTTTGATGAGCAGTGTGTCACTTTTAACTTAGAGGTTTGATACATTTAATTGCACTCATTAATTTTCTACCCATCCCATTCTTTCCGTATTTTCCGAATTTATACTAAACTCTATCAATAGTCAACTATATGAAATAATTGGTCCCAATTTTTGGGTTACGATTAGTAAGTTTAATTGTCGAGAATGTGGTTTTCTAAATTTTATAAACTATCCAAAATGAGCAATATAAATAATGTAGACCATTGGTTATTGCTGTTTCTATTATCAGGTCGACTATTGCAGAAAAGGCAATTTTTTTACAAAAAAATAAAATTTCATAGGTGTTTCTGCAAAATTATAGTTAATGCTAATACGGCGTTTTCGATATGAATAAGTTTATGCATCCCCTTATTATTTCTAAGGTGCATTGGGCAGAAATAATACATTTCTTGCCAATTATTATGGCGAGTCCTTACAAATTTTTATTTTATTATTCATCACAAATTATTGAAAATTAAACATTATTATTTGATTTAAACATACAGTGCTCATATTGAAAATTGATGCAATTAGTTTATTAATCAATTTTACCCTATTCTTTATCCGCCGAAAGCGTGATTAAAGACAATGAAAAATTAATATCAAAAATGACTACTTTACAACAAAAAAGCATTAACAACATTGGGCTCAAATCAAGTGCCATTATTTTGTTTGACTATCGCGAGTACTTTTTTTTCGTTCAATACAGGACGATAACATCTGTCCATCCTAGAACATCAGAGAGTCTGTTCAAGTGACAACCTTCGCACTTAAAGGGATCTTCTTACATAATAAATTTGATGGGTATCAACTGCTTTCGAACCCCTCATGGTCTGCCCGAGACACTTTTTAAGCATTTGTTATACTGGAGCGTTTAAAGCCTTGAAATATCCCTAACATAATCTGAGAATTACATATTAGTACTCAGTTTACTTCGATTAATCTTTAGATTTTTTTGATAAAGTCATTCTATATATGAGCTCGAACATTAGCTCGCATGATCCACAGAAAAATAAGAGCCAATATGACAATATGTTTCTTAATCTCGCTATATTTGAGCTCTGTCGAATTCGCCAAGTACCTGATTAGTTAAAAAATAAGATGTTCCAGTTACTTAAAATATATTTATTTTTAAATAAACAAAGCTGTAAAGTCTTGAGCATTCTTAGTCTGCTGTTATATTTTTATGCACTTGCAGTGCAATTGGGAATACACAATAAAAGTTCTACTTTGAAAAATAACAGCTAAATAAACAGCTTATCTTAATGCACATAGATTATTTTCAGATCCATACAATGCGTGATAACTAAATTCAAAGTCCACTCTGACTGAGTTACTAAATCTAGTTGATCGTCAACAGTTAAAATTATGTCTTTACACATTTTTTTCGCATCTGCAGGTTAACTTTTGACTATTGGTAACCACACAGTTACGACCATTCCTTTTCCTTGAGCAGTAACAAACTCGACCTCTCCTGCGTGAATAGACACTATTTCTTTAACCAGTGAGACACCCAAACCTGAACCGGGCGTTGCACCCGAATTATCAGCTCGGTAAAACCGCACTCCAAGATGACTAAACTGATGAGGTGTCATACCAATACCTTTATCAGTTATGCTGACACCAAACTGCCTATATCCGTTTTTTTTTCTCTCGCTTGTAGTCAAAATAACGTATTTATGATCAGGTGAATATTTACAAGCGTTACTTAACAAGTTTATGAATACCTGACGCATTTTATCGTCGTCAAACGTTAATGTTGGCCAATATTTTAATGTCTGAATGTCCACTTTATGATCAGTAAATGCCCCCTCAGTTTCGGTACATGACTGTTTCACAATCTCTTCAAGTGAATTATTAGCCATATTAAAATCTTTACCCGCTCTTGCTTCAATACGAGACAGATCGAGCAGCTCATCAAGTAGTTTTTTAAGATTACCTGACTGTCGATGAATGGTTTCAATTATTTCATGTGAAACTTTTTTATCGTAATCACGATGCTTTAATAATTCAGAAAAACCATAGATACTGGCTAGTGGTGTCCTCAGTTCATGGGCTGCCGTTGATAAAAACTCACTTTTCATCCTGTCCACTTCTTTTTCATGGGTCACATCTCTGAAATAGAATACATATCCTTCTGCTTTTCCCTTTAATCCAAGCAGTGTTTTGATATTAACGTGGAGAATACGTGATGCCGGACGTGACAAATATATCAGTTGTTGAGTATCACCCTTGTTGATAAATTCTATATTATTCATCTTTTTTGAATCAAATAAACTGACCATTAATTCATTAAAAATGTGCGTGCTTTTACCGATTAACGTATCCGCTTTTAGCCCAGTCATAGTTAAAAAAGCGGGGTTGATATATACAACATTATTATCTGTGTTGGACAGCACAAATCCGTCGGGGCTTAAGATTAATATTGTATTCAGTTCACGCGTTCGCTCGGTTATTTTATGTTCCATTTCAGCTTGACTATTATTTAGCTCGCCATAACTTTTTTCTAGGTTCTTCGACATACTATTAAATGCATGTGCAACCTCCGAAAGTTCGTCGTTACCTGATATAGGTATTTGATGTCCAGGACCAGATAAAGCGATAATATTAGATGCATTTTTTAGTGCTAAAAGTTGCCGTGTTAAATAGGTACCGAGCACAAACGAAAATAAAGCCACAAGACTGACTTCAAGACTAGCGATGGTAGCAATCCACCGTTTGGCTTTTGCTAACATGCTTTCTATTGACGCTGTAGAAAGTCCCATTTCAATAACGCCATAAGTTATACCGGCTACAACAATTTCTGCACGAATGTCATATATTCCATCGATAACCTGAGAAAGTGAGCTATCCACTTCACGTGGCTTCTGAAGTACTAATGCACTTCCCCCCTCAGCAAGAATGACACCATTGCTAGTGATACGTGCGTAAACGACATCAGAGTTTGACATGATTTCCTCGACAAAACTTTCCAACGTTGCTAAATCTGTCGATAATACTGCATCTTTAATGGCACTTTTAAAAAGGCGTAAGGTGACATTTGCGCGTTGTTTTAGCAGCTCTTCATTTGAATCACTCATGAAGTTTAAAGCACTAAAAACTAATATTACTAGTAATATTGACTCGATTAATGCAATACCTAAAATGGTTTTTGATCGAAAACTCAACATACGTTAACTTAATTAGTTTCAAGCAAAGCTATATTGAGTGCTCTTACATCATTCCAATCATGATCTGCAGCTGCTGTAAAACCTTTAATTTTGATACTCTTTAATAATGTCTTGCCAAGGTCGCTATTTCGCATATTTATCAGAGCTATTTGTATTTTTTTAATATCATTTTTATTTACACGTGGGTGAGCTGCAATAGCATGTGGCGTGTAGCCTTTTGACGTCCACATTATTTCTAACTGTTTTCGTATTTCTGGTGAGCTATTATTAAATGTCCGAATGACTCCTCCTCCAGCAGGGTAGATACCTTTGGCAACTGCTCGATAAACCGAGTCGTGTGATGACACATATTTTGCAGTAAATAAAACACCATGCTGAGTAAGTGCTGTTCGAGTCAGTATGCTTGCCGCGAAAGCGGCTGGTGCAGGAAATGCTAACTCACTATTATTTAAGTCATTAAGATTCTGTATATTACTTGCTTTACGCACCACCATAATGCCTTTTATGCTTTTGTCACTTGCCTTTCCCAAAGCTTTATATCCAGGCACTTTACTGAAAACGACGTAGTGGTAAGGGTTCATATATGCCAAGTCATATTTACCTGAGGCTAATCTTTGTTCGAAAATAGGAATATTAGGGGCGGTTTCAAAGCGTATTTTGATACCTGTTTCTATTTCAAGATGGTTGAAAATAGGCCCCCATAGTTTTGCCAGTTTAGTCGCTGACTGCTGAGGTACTATGCCAAAGTTTAAGGAATTCTCAGCATGAGCAATACATGAATAGGCAAATAGAATGAATATGATAATAATATTTTTCATTGAAAGCCTCCTCGGCTAATATAACGGATAACGCTATGCTTAATTTATAAACTTCATAGGACTTGCGCCTATGTTTTATTTCAGAAACTAACGTCAACATCTGCATAAACGCTTGAAGTAAAACATCGTCTACATCATTGACTTGCTCTACCTATCAACATAATAAAGTGAATACCTGTTGTTTTTATTGTTTAAGTATTTCTGCCCTTTGGATGCTTGGTCACAGGTAGCTTAATGTTTAAGCATGGGTAACCATACAGTAACAACCATTCCTTTACCTTCAGCGGTAACACACTCGACCTCTCCTCCATGAAGAGACACTGTCTCTTTAACCAGTAATACTCCCAATCCCGAACCTGCTGTTACACCCGAGTCATCTGCTCGATAAAACCGCTCTCCAAGATGACTGAGTTGTTGAGGTGTCATACCTATCCCTTTATCAGTGACGCTGACACCAAACTGCATATTCCCTTTCTTTTTCTCTTTCACTTGTAGCCAAAACAACGCGTTCATTTGTAGGTGAATATTTACAAGCATTACTTAATAAGTTTCTAGGTACTTGCCGCATTTTATCATTATCAAGCGTTAATGTTTCCTTGGGTATCAATACCAAAAATGGGCGCATTAGCTGTATCAATAAAAAGTGTTAAATCTTGTGCTATCTGTTCCACTTCAGTTCGGTAAATATCAAGACTCATTTCAGATGCAGATGTTTTGTGATCAGTAGTAGAGCCGTTTTTTAGTCTTTCTTTCTTTTCGTTTTGAAAGAGTTTTTTACCCATATTTCCATTCATAACAAATATTTCCAATTTTTATTTTTTTAATCCATCATTGCTTGAATTTTAAGGGCAATGATAAGTAGTCGGTCAACTTTACTGATGTTAAAAAACTACATGCTCTTTCACTATCACGAAATTTAAATGTAAGCAGTTAGAATGCCCATTGACTTCTAAATTCAAAAATATCAGGTTGAACAGGATCCATTGGCCCACCATTTAAGTCAAAAACACGAATGTAGTTTGCAGAAAATCTTATGGTAGTGGTGGCAAACCAATTAGCACCTAGGGTAAAACTACTTACCTCACCTCCAAAAACATCTTCGTCATTAAGATTAATAGTGCTGTAACGAATACCTAGTTCCCAAGCACCACCCCCTCCGTTACCCATGTTAGAATTAGGCGTTATTTTCCCAAATTTCCCTTGTTTATATTGACGTGATTCACCGGTCAATAAATAACCTACTTGAAGGTACCAGCTGTCAAAATCTAAGTTTGGTTGAATGTTGCGAGTCACCGATGCAGCGACATATTCTGACTGAACGGATAGTGGTCCCGATACCATTGCTATCTCTAAACCATATTTAGCATGAGAATCTACATTTTTTAACCCTCCAGTATCAACAATATTAATACCAGAAACGTTACTTTCGGGCTGTTGTTTAAAACGTAATGTGGCCGCATCGCCTGCATCACGATAGTTCGTTGATAAGCCCAGATGTAGCATGAGATTTTCGTTATTAATGGGGGTATATGTAATACGACTTCCAAATCCAAAACCTTCGTCGTTAGCACCACCTTCACTTTGTACGGATTCTCCAAAAAGGCCTGCAGATGCAGTCCAATTTTTTCTCTGGGTATATGCCATTGCGCCTATGTGTCTACCAGTATTAAGGCCATTAGTCAGTGATCGTTCCATGAATAAGTTATAGTTGGCATTCATTTGAAATTGTAAACTAAACGGATCTTTCATATTACCGACTCTGAATGACACATCATCAAAGCCCTGATATTCGACAAATGCATCCGCGATACCTTTGTTATGACCAGTCGCAAAGTCATATTCAAGCTTATAACCCCAATCGTGATACATCTTTCCTTGCAATGACATGCGGGCACGACGAATTTTAGTCCCATCGCCAATGGTGTTATCGTCATTATTATACACTGCAGCATCAGCCATAACGCGTGCACCAAATTTTGTTGTAAAAGCACCATCGTGTTTTTTAACTATAACCTGCCCTTTTACTGATACTTCAACAGCTGCAGGCCTAGTGACTTCAGCAATTTGTGTTTGTAAGGTTAATTTTTCATTATTATTTTGCATCAGACTTCTATTCAGCTGTGCTTTTAAAATAACGTACTGCGCATCAGTGATCATGCCATTTTTGAGTAACATATCCATTAATGTTTCTATTTCTGGACTAGCATTAACCGACTGCCCAAATGATAGAAGAACAATCACCATAAAAATTGCTTTATTTAGTTTCATAATACCCTCTCAGTCATCAATGTTACTTTCAACTTACAGAACTTAAATTTGCGCTATTTTTTTCTCCATATTGATTTAATTTTTTTATTTTCATCAAAAGAAACAGGCTTGCTGTTAAGAGTTACTCATCCAGACAGTCACCCTTTGTGATCAATTCAATTTTCTATAAAGCTGAGACAACCATAACGACCATGCCATTATATGTTTTCATATGAGAACGCATTTTAGATAGATAAATAACATAAGCATTTGACATTTCAATTTTAATTTTAATTTTAATATCTAGTTACCATACGCCCATTTGTATTACCCCTTAAAACCATTTATTACTGTTACCAAAAGGATAGGTAAACTCCAGCCTTCAATAGTTATTTTGATTGTCATAATGATGGCGGACACATATTCTATTTATATAACGTTTATTAATGTGTGTCTGACAGAATTTTTAGCCTCCATATTAAATTGAGATTTGAGACGTTTAATTTTGTCCAGATAAAAACGTCAGTTCCCAAAGCTGTTTCCAAGTCTTTAATGTTTATGATTCAAACCAGAATCAGCGTTGTATTTTTTGCGTTGTCACGTTCAACAGATTAGCCACTCGTTTAAATGCAAAGTGCTTTGTATTTAAAATAGTTATTTGAACTATCCTTTTGTTTAAATTTTTCTTTTTATTCTTTCTCGTTTTTCTTTTTTCTTTATTTTCTTTATTTTCTGTTTTTTCTGAATTAAAAGAACCTTAGGTCAAAAATAATTTACAGTCAAGTTTTGGT
>OOEG01000009.1_pt1 | contig 18130 bp, 10 predicted proteins | sample 1670351 | NCBI WGS metagenome assembly OOEG01 (sample SAMEA98142418, study PRJEB22522) | marine metagenome | biome: marine biome; feature: marine water body; material: sea ice | place: Arctic Ocean | collected 11-Sep-2015 | depth 1.5 m
AGAATGGCGGCAACTGGCACTAATGTAATGCAGCTGGTTGGGTGATTGCTGTGCAATTCAACTACTGCTCGCTCGTTTTTACAGAACAGTTTTTCTATGCGTTTAAGCGCAACCGGATTAACGTTCCAAGTGTCACCCGATATGTAGGTAACCTTGCTAACAAAACAATCAACAGGTGCATGAAATCGATGGTACATACTAGATTTCAAACGTAAGGTTATATATTTACCATTTCGGTATTTATGATTCATATGTAAATTCGGAATTAACTCACTGATATCATATGGAAAACCTTTAGCTTGAAAGACCTGCGTACCTTGGATATCACCATATTCACCAATAATTGCATCGCACGGGCTAATGACTCGCTCAGGATGTTTGGCGATAGGTCTTAACCCATCTTTTAACTCACGTGTAAAACAGTCACCTAAACTCGTGAAATGTTGTTTTTTAGCATCTTGGAGCCTTAAGTCTTCGGCAAATAAAGTCCATAGCCAGATTGAAAACTTAGTTAATAGTGGACTTTGTATTTGGCTATACCAGCCCATGAAAAAGGTTAACCATCTTCTTGGAATGCGATTGGTTAACAAAAAATTAAGCTGCTCACGTTTAGATAAGCTCTGCACACGGGTAGTCACGCTTAAGCCACCGTTCTTTGATTGTTGTACATAATAGGTAGCTCTAAACCCATGTCTTGCAGAAATTGCTGCATGATAGGTTCAGCCTGATATTCTGAGGCCCTTTGCAAGGCATTTTTCTGCATATTGTGCTGTATGTCTGAATGTAAAAAATACTCAATAATTTTTGAGCTCATACCGGCAATATCATCCACCAAATAGCCATTTTTATTATGTTGGATGATGTCTTTAGGCCCTTTACAGTTGTATGCAATAGCAGGCATACCATGTACAAAGGCCTCTAAAATCACATTACCAAAGGTATCAAAACGTGAAGGGAACACAAATAAATCCAAACTTAAATACAGGGCCGCTAGTTGCTTTTTGTTTTGCCAACCTAAAAATATGGCATCGGGTAATATTTGCTTAAGTTGCTCTTGAGCAGGGCCTGAACCCGCCACCACAATTCTAAGCTTAGGAATACGTTTTTTAGCCCGTTCAACAATTTCAGGTAAATCCAAAATTCCTTTCTCTTTGCTCAACCTGCAGGCAATAAACAACACCGGAGTATCATCATTTGCACCAGGGATAATGCTGGCTTTGCTGACTTTGTGCAGACCTACATCTCTTGGCTGGGTGTGGTGAGCAGTCAAAAATACTTTTTCTTCTTTAAGTTGCATTTCGTGCCCTGTTAGCCAGTCTTTGTGTTCACTGTTGAGCACAAAGACACCATCGTATCGATTGTACAAGGCACGCATTAAGCGTCTAACTCTGTCCCTTTCGTATTGGTTGAGGTCGGTGGTATGCTTAATAAAATCCACCCAATCGGTGTGCATAAAAAAGTAACTAGGCACGTTGAACATTTGTTGAATAAACAGTGATACCGCTGCCATTGGCCCTTCTGTTGAACAAATAATTCGATCGTAACCGCCTGCATAAAAAATATTAGCGATTTCCATCAAGTCGGGTATGCGAATTTTTTGTTCTCCATAACGATGCACTTCAAATTCAGTGATCGGGCGAACCACATGTAAATGTGGGGCGGATTTTGCATCTGCGTGACAGATCAAAAAATCGACTGGCAAATCAGCTCGTTGAATTTCTTTGAGTTTGCCAGACAAGGATGTGGAGACGCCGTTTTTGTCGAGCATTGTATCGGTTAGATATAGGGCACGGTTTGAATGCTGATTTTTCCCTAAATGTTGAGCAAATTGATTGAGAAACTGACGATTTTGATACAACACTCGGGTTGATACCAAGGTAGAGCCCGCCAAAATTAAACTGATTAGGATGGGGAAGGATAATTTATCTAATAACTTTCCAATTCGAACATTGCTCATATTATCTTGGCGTTTTCCTTCACCCAAAAATAACGCCGTTAGTTGGCTAGGGATTTCAAACTTACGGGTGATCTCTTCAGTAGAAAAACTGTCCAAGCGGATGCCTTTACTGTCTTTAATCGCACTTTCAACCCTTTGTGCAAACAGTCGATTGAGATGAGTAAACAAGTCTTTTATGGCAAGGTTAGTGGTGTCGGTGAACGCTTCAAGACCCTCTTTTCTACTGTCCGCAATTTTTTCTAGTTGGGTAATACAAAACCTATAGTCTTTAGACACTTGCCACTTGAGCAACTTATTAGGTTTTTTACCTTGCAGGGATTCATGGATAAACGAGAAGAACTTCATAGTTTTTTTATGTTTTTGCATTTCTAACAACACGTTACTCACCACAAAGCAGCCTACTTTGTCCCATGTTGAACCGCGGTGCAGCATGATTCTAAACAAACCGGGATCTTTGATTTTGGTCACCACCTGAGAAAAATAATCTAGTAACGCAATATTGAGCTTTTGATTCTCACTCACCTGACCAAAAGGAGCAATGTCACCATTTTTTAGGGCTTCTAACGCCAGTTCAGAGGCGGGAGTGGTTTCAAGACGTTCAACCAAATTTTCGATATATAAATAGGAACCACTCTGCCCAGCAAAAATGCCTGTGTGATCATCAGAACCTCCGGTTAATACTTTTGGTGCATAAGGATCGACAGCAAAATCGGTAGGGTTGAGGTCATGTTTTTTGGCAAAATTAAGGATTTTTTCAGGGCTAAGGCTTTGCACCCAGTTGAGTGTCAGAACACTTTGCCACAGATCTCTTTGCCCGTTTAACACTTCAAAACGCGCAAACATCACCGCAAGCTTTTCAAACAAGCTTAAGTCAATTTTTCCGTTACGAGTATAAAAGTATAAAGGGTGTGGCATAATGACAGGCAGGTCTTCAGCCGCAGCATAACGCAAAAAATCATACACGTTTTGACGCTTGGTATTCAGTATCACTTCCTGCTCTGGGCTAAATCCATAGGTTAAAACGTGAATAAACAATTCGTACTCTGGGAAAAAACAGGTGAATTCTGCAGCCACCAGTACATCGATTCCTTTCGCCTTGAGATCCCAACAAGAACGCGCATTATTATGATTAGTAATGGTGATGACTTGGCTACCATTATCCTTAAGCAACTTGACCAATTTTTTTGTTTTTAACCAAGTTTCAGGCAACCTGAGGATACGCCCCCATAATTCGTCAGGTACATCGCTGTTGTGGTCATGGCAATGAAAATCAATTTTCAGACAATTTTCTCTGGCAAACCTCTGGCTCTGCTGTTGTAAAAAAATATCAAATTCAACGTTTAAAGACGGCCTAAAACTCTGCTCTTGTCGCTTATCTTTTTCGATTAACATATTTAACCTACCTGGTTTGTGTTGTTATTAGGCGGCACTGCAAATTCAGTTGCTGTTAAAGATCCCTTGGTTGGATTAACTAAGTATTTTAGCTTGCTCAGCGGTGCAGGTAATAAGGGACGTAAAACAGGGCTTAGTATGGGAAACATGGCGGCTAACATATCCCCTAAGAATTGCCGCTTAATAGCTTTGTTAGTCAACCCAAGATGTGACCACCACCATCCATCTTGAGACATCTGTTTTGCCGCTATGACAAAACAATCAATTACCTGCTCAAATTCTTCATCGGTGTAACTAAAGCTCATGATAAACCTACCCGTTCCTGTCCAACTAAGCTCTAGGCCGGCATGACGTAAATAGAATTGCAGCATCCAGTTGTAACGACTTGGCTGGGTATAAATCACCGACAAAATAGAATGCATGTTGGTAATTTTCAAGGGTAATTTTTCAGCTAGTATGCGCTGATTAAAGCGAGCCACTCGTTCATTCCAAAGAGGTTCAGACGCTTGATACAATGCTTGTATTTTAGGTAGTTGAATACGCCTGAGGAATTCATTCATAGCCCCCATCACATAAGGGTGAGAATTAAAGGTGCCTCGCGCAAATGATACATCTACTGGCTTATCATTTTTAAAACGTTTCATTAAAGAATAGGTACCTGCCAACACCCCTACCGGATAACCACCGCCTAAGGTTTTGCCGTAGGTCACCATGTCCGCCTGAATGCCAAAGAAGCCTTGCGCCCCTCGGTAACTTAATCTAAACCCAGTAAATACTTCATCAAATATCAGCACGATATTTTGCTGTGTGCAGATTTTCCTGATCCTGCATAACCAAAGGCTATACGCGGCCTTATCAAAATGGGTATCACGGTCGCTAGCAATCAGTGACACATCCGATGCTGAATCGGAATTGGGGTGGAAGGCTTGTAAAGGGTTAATCAAAATACACGCTATATCTTTGCGGGTTTTAAGCACATGCAAGGTGTGTTCACTTAAATCAGCCAAGGTGTACACATCGTGGGTTTTGCGATTATTACCAATACCCGGCTGTACGCCATCCCACCAGCCGTGATAAGCACCACAGAATCTAACAAGGTGTGTTTTGCCTGTGTGATATCGGGCTAGCCGCACCGCTTGCATCACGGCTTCAGTACCCGACATATGAAAGGAGACTTCGTCTAAACCCGATATTTGTTTTATCTGTGCTACATTTTCGCCAATAACAGGATGATATGCGCCAAGCACTGGTCCCAATAATTGGGTTTTCTGGGCACCAAGATGCATGCACTCTTTGTAAAAGTCATATCCCCATACATTGACGCCATATGAGCCAGACAAGTCGTAACGCCAATTTCCGTCTAAGTCTTTTATTTGGCTACCTTTGGTTTCATCTGCGATAGAACCAAGTGTAAATGCTTTGCTTAAACGATTTCGAAATGGAAAAGGAATACGGTAGTGGCTAGTAAAACGTACATCTGAAACACTCTTTTCTATGGACTCACAATATGCCAAGGTTTTTGCAGATTGTTTGGCTAACTGATCTTGTAACCTTTGCAAACCTGCTCGCCTGAGTTGAGCAATATTGTTAGGTGCACCATCAGTGCTAAAATACTCGGAGTCAGTATAACTAAAAAAGGGGATTTTTCTGGCTATACGCCGCGACCATTTACTGTGGCCTCGAAGAGAGGGGTGTTTAGCTCGAGAAAGCTGCAGTCGGATCAAAGCCTTTGATGCGAGGTAACATCCCAGCAGAATTAAAACAAAATAAACGATGTAATTGAATTGCATATGTTTAGCTTAAGCCTACAGGTTTACCTTAAGCTAACATCGCAGTTTGAACAAATTATTTCACTTTTGATACCGTTTAATGACAACTGCTTAAGTGGTCATTTAAGCGTATCTTTTATTTCTATTCTGTACCCTGCTATCGTTCATAAAGTTTTGGCATGGGCTGCAGCCCTAAAGATGCTGTTAGTTAACAACACATTTAATCCATCTAAGTACGCACGCGTTGTAGGCTCTTGAGTAAAACTGACAAGCATGCCTTTTCCAAGGGGTTGATGAATAAGAAAAGGTTTATACGCCAGTTGTTCTTTATTTTCTTGCCACAGATATCCACTGGCCAAGACAGTTTCGGGGCCACTAAACCATGCAACATTTTTACCTGACTTAAGGGTAATAGGTGCATAAATATCACGGCCTAAGACCAAGGCCACAACATTTTTATTCACCCCGGCTGTCAACCAATGTTCTTGATCAACTTCAACATTGGCTAATACGCCTGCAACATTGTCAGGACTTTGTTGCTTAACTTCACTGGCATCAAGTAAATCTTGTTTCTCAGTAAACAACTGCCCTTTTACTCTTGAGTGGTCTTTATCTGCTGATTTTTTATCTACTGAATTGCCTTTATCTACTGAATTTTTATAAGCAAATTCTCGCTTCACATCCAATAATGCCACATCACTGGAGGCAATAAATTGTGTGGCTTTTCCAAAAGTCACCAATACCCCACCATTTTGGACCCAGCTTTTTAAGTTTTTAACCGCGGATTTATCAAAGCTTTTTTGATAATCACCTGAAGGTAAAATCAACACCTGATAATTGGCTAAATTGGACTTAGTTAACATGTTAATCCGAATGGCCGTCACCGGATAATTTAGCTGCCTTTCAATCACAAAACGGGTATTACCTGCGCTTTGTGGGTAAACAGGTTCGTCCCATGCCATCGCAATATTAGGCGGACTCATTGTGACTGTGTTGCCACTGCCAAAACTTGGGCCATCTATAACCCAGCTGCTGTCTACACCGATTACAGACGCGCCGCTTTGATTGGCAAGTGTTAACACTAAATCAGCATAATCAGCTTTATTGGCACGCCTTTCAACAATCAGACTGCCTGCTGTAAAGGCCTGTTTGTCTTCTAATACAAAAGCTTTATCGGCACTTTTAACAACCAAACCTTGTTGCAAAGCCCCAGTCAAAAAACGAACTGCAGCCATATCGCCCCAAGCAACAAGGAAGGCAACTGAGGCTTGAGGATTTGACACACTGCCCAGCAATTTGTGGGTTTCGTCAATACTAATACTCTTGACTTTGACGGCCCTGTTGCAAGCATCCGTTTCAATGTTAAACATCAAGGGTAATGACCAAGCCGTTACATCGTATATTTCATCGTCCAATAAACGTGCTCTGCGACGCTCTTGTTCTGTGATAAATGCATCAGGCATATCCACTTGCTTAGTAAAAGTGGTTTTAACAAATTTGCCTCTCGGTTGCGCGGTATCTATCCAGTAGGTACCCGCAGAATAACCTTTGCCGCAGGCTTTAAATGACTCCGTTGACTGGTTTACCTCTACACCATGACGTGCCATTAATGTGGCGAGTTTATGGGCCCCAGCCCTATCTCGCTGGATTGGCAAAAGATACACTCGCTCTTTTTTGTCTGCTTTACCGCTGGCGATAGCATCGACTTGATACTGATAAAAATCTTTCAATAATTTGTCATGATTGTCTGCCACACCTTCAGCTGTGGAAATGGAGGCAACAAAGTGTTTATGTACCGTATCTTTATAGGTCAACAATTCACCGTTGTTTTTCTGGAATGCTTGTCCTCGGGCCGAGCCCACTTCGTAGGTCGAAGCAGACGCACCATAAAATGTGGGCCAACTATCACCATATCCTGGGTAAAAAGCGTCGTAGACTTCACGGGTAAAATAATCAAAACCAAAACGATCAAAATGTTTACCGTGATTACGGCCGATCAAACCAATATTGTCTATTTGGTCTTGGCTCATATAAGGATTAAACGGCTGCGCAGATGGGGCGAAAAAATAACTGTTGTCTCCTCCCATCTCATGTAAATCAATCACCACTAACGGCCGGTAATGATTAAGTATCTTTATTTTCCCAGCCGTCTCGGGTTGGGTAACTGCCAACCAGTCCCTATTCATGTCAAATAAGTAGTGATTAGTGCGTCCTTTTGGCCAAGGTTCATTTTGCTCAGCACTGATTCGGTCGCTACTATGCTGAAGGCCAACAGTGGCATAATATCGCTGGGTGAACCGTGTTCTGCCATCTGGGTTTTGCAGTGGATCAATGAACACTATAGTGTTCTTTAATATCTTTTTGTTGGTCGCTTCATCAGGGGCTGCAAGTAAATGATAAGCGGTCATCATAGCGGCATCGGTACTGCTTATTTCATTACCGTGCACGCCATATTCTAGCCAAACAGAACTGGGTAAGGTGGCTTGAAGCTCTTTTGCTTGTTGTTTATTTGTGAGTCTTGGATCTGACAATCTTTGCATGTTTTTAGCAAAACCGTCGAGGTCTTTGATGAGTTCTGGGGCACCAATTGCGGCGTAAATCAGTTTTCTACCTTCCCATGTTTTACCATATTCAAACAACTTGATACGCTTGGGAGCAGCCACCTCTAGCGCTTCAAAAAATCGTAACATATCTGCATAGTTCGTTATCCGCTCACCCACTTTGTAACCAAGTATCTGAGTATGAGTGGGTATGTCGGCGCTATATTGTGTATTAGGCCACAGGTTATATTCTTCATTTGCAGCAGCATTGCTTACTAACATCAAGGAAACACCACAGACCAGAAATAACCTAGCAAACACAGAAAACCTATTTTTAGTAGGTATGATAGAAGCAATAAAATTTAAAAATGGGCTCAAAGTAAACTCCTAAGATTTGGTTTGGCTAAACTACAGCTCTTCATGAGCCAATAACAACAACTACGTCGCTCAGATCCAAGCGGTAACTGCATGATTTTTATATTATATTTATTTTTAAATACACAATAAAATTCATATCGAACTTGATATGTTTAATCCTATGGCAATTACTTTTTGCATCAGTTTCAAAATCACATTAACTGCAAAATGCGGCTAAATTACAAGATGTGTGTTGAACTGAGCCAATGATTTAGCTTTGCGCTCATCCCGTTTGACTTTTAACGCCAGCATGCAAGGTGTGAGTATTAAAGTCAGCACGGTAGCAAACGCTAAGCCACCAGCCACAGCTGTAGCGAGTTGTGACCACCATTCTGTGGATGGGCCGCCTATATCGACATTACGGCCGATAAAGTCGATATTGACCTCTGCTACCATAGGTAATAAACCTAAAATTGTGGTCACTGTGGTCATTAATACTGGACGCAGGCGCTGGGCACCAGTTCGTATAATGGCTTCCATGGCAGGTATACCTTCTTTACGTAGTATATTGTAGGTGTCGATAAGCACGATATTGTTATTTACCACTATGCCCGCTAAAGCGATCACTCCAATACCTGACATCACGATACCGAAAGGTTTCTGGAAAATAAGTAAGCCAAGAAAGACACCTACAGTAGAAAACAGCACAGCGCTTAAAATTAAGAATGCCTGATAAAAACTATTAAACTGCGTCACTAAAATAATCGCCATAACAAAAAGTGCGATTAAAAAGGCATTTTTAAGAAACTCTGTAGACTCATCTTGTTGTTCATTTTGACCTTTAACAGTGATTGTCACCCGAGGATCTAATCCCAAATTTGGTAACAGTTCTTGTAATTTGGGTAGTTCAATACTTAACAGTTCGCCCGGCACCATATTCGCCTCTACGGCAATCACTCTTTGACTGTCTATGCGTCTGATAAGGTCTGTTTTAGGTTTAGCGGTGCGTTCTACAAAATTAGAGATAGGCACCATGCCTTTAACTGTTTTCATTCTTAATTCATCAAGTTTACCGATAAACCGAGACTCAACCGGATAACGTACTCGAATGTCTAATTCGTCATCCACATCGTCTGGCCGATAATCGCCAATTTTTAAACCGTTAGTGATAAATTGCACCGTGCTACCGACTAAAGTCGCATCTGCGCCAAACCTTGCTGCATCGGCACGATTCACTTTGAGTTGCCATTCAATACCAGGTTTAGATGCAGTGTCACTGACTGAAGTAAACTTATCGCTGTTATCTAAGGCTGTCCGTATTTTTAGCGCCGCTTCATCTAACAACTCAGGGAAACGGGACGACAATTGAATTTGTAAATCTTTACCCGATTGTGGGCCATTTTGGTCTGGGGTAATTTCGATATCCATGCCTGCCATACCCTTCAGCAGAGCCTGAGTTTCTTTAAGTACATCGTCAGAATGCGGGCGTAAACGCCAGTCCACTAGGTTCAGTTTTATGTAACCTATTTGATCACGACCACCTGTACGCACATATAAGGATTCAATTGCTTCCATACCGAGTAAACGATTTTCAACTTTACGTACTACTTGGTCTTTTTCATAAATCGACATATCACCAGCACTGCGCACTGTGACGTTAATACCTTTAACATCGACATTAGGAAAAAACTCTGTACCCAAACCAGATACACCATAGGCAGTAAAAGACACAAAGGCGACAACTATAGCGGCTAATAAAATTTTCCATGGATGCTCAATCGCGGTAGCGAGGACACGAATGTATTTACCGGTAAAGCCCTGTAATTTTCTAATATCACCGTTTTCAGCTTCATACATTTGCTGTTTATCAAACTCGGAAACATATCTAGGCTTACCAAATACACCACCTAACACAGGCACAAAAATCAGCGCCATCAACAATGATGCGGACAACACGGCAATCAATGTAAATGGCAAATATTTCATAAATTCGCCCATCATACCTGGCCAAAACATTAGCGGCGCAAATGCAGCTAATGTGGTGGCAGTAGAAGCGATAATAGGCCAAGCCATTCGTTGTGCAGCTTTGCTGTATGCGATTTTTTTATCTATGCCTTCACTCATACAACGATCGGCATATTCGGTCACCACTATGGCTCCATCCACCAGCATACCCACAGCCATAATGAGTGAAAAAAGCACCACGGTATTTAAGGTGTAACCAAACAATGAAATAATCAAAATACCTGTCAAAAAAGAACCCGGAATAGACACACCCACTAAGAGTGCGGTACGCAAACCTAAAATAGCTAAAATGACAATCGCTACTAAAATTACCGCACTCGATACGTTATTTTGTAAGTCGTTTAGCATCATGTTGACTTCGACGGTTTGATCGCCGGTGTAACTCACATTAATGCTGGCAGGCCAAATGGTTGATTGCTGTGCTGCTGTGACTAGCGTTTTCACATTAGCGACTGTTTCTAACATGTTTTCACCAGGCCGTTTTTTGACTTCCAACGAAACTGATGGTTCGCCATTTAAACGTGCAAAACTAGTCGGGTCTTTATAAGAACGCCTAACTTGTGCCACGTCCTGAAAGGTAATAAGACTGTCGCCTTGTACCTTAACAGGTAGCTCCAAAAGGTCTTTAACTGACTCAAAAACAGAGGGAACTTTAATGGCAAAACTGCCCTTACCATTATCCATAGTGCCGGCAGGAACCAATCTATTGTTGCGAGTTAATAAACTAAGAATGTCAGTTTGATCGAGTCCATAAGATTCCATCAACAAGGGATCAACCACAATTTCAATGATGTCTTCACGATCGCCGCCAATTTCTACTTCTAGCACTTCGCTTATGCCTTCAAGTCGGTTTTTTAGCTCACGTGCCACTGTCACCAGAGCTCTTTCTGAAACAGGCCCTGATAACACCACAGTCACTGCAGCTTGCTGTCCTGCCATAGTGACTTCATTAATAGTTGGTTCTTCTGTTTCTGACGGTAACTTTGCTCTGGCTATTGTGACTTTATCCCGCACATCAGCTAGGGCCGCATCAGAATCAAGACCAGCGACAAACTCTAGTGTGATACTAGCAAAGCCCTCACCAGCGGTCGCTTTCATCTCTTTTACGCCGTCAATAGAACGTAACTCTCGCTCCATGGGTTTGACCAACATACGTTCAGCATCTTCGGGGGAAATACCGTCGTGCACAATAGACACGTAAATCACTGGGATAGGCACGTCGGGGTTAGACTCTTTGGGGATATTAGAATACGTCGCCACGCCCGAAATCAACAACAATACGAATACCATAAGCACTGTGCGACTATGATTTAAGGCCCCAGAAATAAGGCTGTTCATTGTTTACCCTGTGAAGAAATACCATTTATGGAAAGATTACTTGTCGTGTTTTTGGATTCATCAACACGCACCACATCTACCTTGTCACCGTCTCGTACAAAGCCATGTCCAAGGGTAATAATATCTGCTTGTTTGCCCATGCCAGATAACCACACGCCTTGACTATCACTCTTAACAATATCGATTGGCACAAATTTCACATGATTATCTACCACAGTTTTCACACCTAAATTGCCCTGTTCATCTAGTGCCATCACCGCAGGTGAAATACGTATAGCCCAAGTTGTTTCTAAGGGTAGAGCTAATTCAGTACTCATACCTGCCATGTGAGCGTAATCTGGATTAGGGACCTCAACCTCTATTTTAAAGGTATTGGTGCCAAGCTCTGAAATGCTTGAGATATAACGGATTTTACCTTGTAACGTATCACCGGATACCACGCGCCCACTTGCGTGCTGGTGCATTTTTAATGCTTGAACATTTATTTCTGTTACATTCGCGGCAATCACCAAAGGATCTAAATCAACTAAGATAGCGATATTGTCGCCTTCTTTAAGAAAGTCACCCACTTCAACAAACCGTTGGTTTATGATGCCGTCAAAAGGTGCGATAATTTGTGACTTAAAAATGGCTAACTCGAGTGAAACAGTATCAGCCTGAGCCATCTCTAAATTAGCGGTAGCTTGCGCCAAAGCAGTTTTCGATTGATAACCTTGCTCTTTTAGAGCTTGTGCGCCTTGAAGTTCTATCTCACGTTGCTTTAATGTCGCCTTTGCAGATTGCAAGCGGCTCACAAAATCACTTTTTTCAAGGCTTATAATTTTTTGCCCTCGGCTAACTCGCTCACCTTCCTGCACATGCACTTCTTTGACTAAACCTTTCACTTCAGAACGTAACGTGGCTATTCGGTCTGGTTCCGTCCTGCCATACAAGTTTATTTCACGGGTAACCTCATCGGCAGAAACATTTTCTACCGTTACTTTTACTAAAGGTATTTTGATATTTTTGCGTTTGACTGAATCATCTTCGTTCTGGGTTTTCAACATGCCCGAGGCAACCCAAGAACACAGGGCAATAAATATGATCAAGGCAATCCATGCTGGTTGCTGCCTTAATTTGTTAATGGTGAACGACATGACTTGTCCGTGAAAATTTAATTGCACATAATTTACCTTTTTTTTGCGGCAATATCATGGCGAAAGTCATCAATTACATAGGGAAATTGTTACTAGATGCTTAAAACGTGCAAACCTAACCTTAGGTATTTTAGTGATGCCATCAAAAATAAATGTCGAGTAATGCTTCGATGTTTTTAACAAAAATTAGTATCGCCAGATGGATCTTCTCTACCTTGCAAAACTGCTTAAATATCATAAAAGCCCTCATTGAGACAAAGGACACCCAGTTCGACATCTAGCTTTTTGCATAAATTTGTGATTTTGAATCAGGTGTTTTTTGCTCAGTTCTTGAAATTAATTTTTAGCACTTTTAGTGGCATACATTAAGTGGCATTTATTCACATTTCAAAAAAATAGGTTAATTAGTATGCGATTTCTAATTTAATTGAGTAATGTCTCATACATCAAAACAACACACCTTTTTAAACAATCTACGGAGTAGATATTATGAACAACATCGAAATGATAAAAGATAAAGCCTCACAAGTTGAAGTCATGACCCGTAAAGTTTTTTTAGCTGGCGTTGGCGCTTACGGTAAAAGTTTTGAAAATACCAAAAACCGTTTTGAATCTTTAACAACTGAATCAAACACGATGTTTACTGACCTAGTCGCTAGAGGCGAAAAACTAGAGACTGAAGGTAAAAGTAAGCTAGCTGAAGTTCAAACTAAAATATCTGCTAAAGCTGACCTAGAGAAACGTGTCGAAACACTTCGCTCTAAGCTGGGTTTGAAGAAAACTGATGCTGACCACAAAATCGAAGCCTTAAAAGCTAAAATCGATTTGTTGACTGCTGCCGTTGCTAAACTGACGCCTAAGCCAACAGTTAAAGTCAGTGCTACTAAATAATTATTACACCTTCTAAAGGGTAAAATAATAGAAAAAAAGGCGCCTATGAGCGCTTTTTTTTATGAAATAATATTCGCAAATCAAAGGTCCCAATCTCATTGAAGCTTTCACCATGTTGCTTTTTTATGAGACACAAAACTATCCGTTCCGCACTTTTCTTCTCTAATTCATTGGTATAAAAATGAAGCGTCTAACAGCGTTAGCCTTTCTAGGAATAATATTTATTTGTGACCATAATGGGACGATGACAAGCGGCGCAACTTACTATCTCAAAAAGTGCATCTCAAAAAGTGTATCTCCTCTTTGATTAGCATAGTCGTCGCGTTTTTCGAATGCCACCATTTAGCTATAGGTTGCAGACTGGTCTTGTGTGCTACGTTGAATTAAAAACTGTGACCTGATGCTTAGCATTATCAGTAGCCGCTTTTATAAGACCCACCCCTCTAGTCTACTGACACCCGTGACAGATGACTGCATATGGATAGCGCGGTCACAAAGACTCATAAATAACCACTAAGTAGACCTACATGAATACCTTAAGAAGTTAAAAATACAACTTAATTGAATAATTCCAAGCTAGCATAAGGTCTTAATTTAACTTAATGAAATTTGGAAAATCAGATTATTATGGGTTTTTGTTATCTACTTTTAGCACACCTTTGCATAAAAATTTCCCCTTAATCCGACATTTTGATGCGATGTGAGTATATAGATGCATATGCTAATGCATCTGTATACTCAAAGTTAAAGCTAATATGTAGTACATTGTTTTGAGATGGCGACCTTACAACAACAAATATCAAAGTTAGGGCAGCAATATTGTCTGCACTCATGTAGTGTCACTATGGATAACAAATTTGTTATAACTAAATGAAAATCGGATTTAATTTCATTCAAATAAACAAATATAATTTCTTACGATGACACATTGGTAATTTAATTTTTACATGGTACCTATTTAACCTATGCACAATATAGCCATTTTGAGTCGTGACTCCGCGCTTTACCAAACACTCATACAACAGGCACACTTGCCACATCTACGACTAATATTGGTAGATAATAAAATTGCGGGAACCTTTGATTATTCGCAAGTACACATATTGTTCGGTGACCCCGATTTGACGGCTCAAATTATTAGCCAATGCACACAATTAAAATGGTTACAATCGACCTGGGCTGGCAACACTGCACTTTTTGCCTTGGATAAAACTGATTACCAACTTTGTGGAGTCAAAGGTGTGTTTCAGCAAGCCATGCAAGAATATGTATTTGCTTACCTTTTATACTTTTCACGTAATTTGACTGGATTCAACCAAGCGCAGAAAAACAAAAAATGGGCTGCTCCGACTTATCAATCATTGGCTGGTAAAACACTAGGAATAATGGGTGTAGGCGATATAGGACAGGCTGTTGCCAAAATGGCTAAACACTTTTCAATGAAGACACGAGGTTATACCAGAACAAGTAACGACTGCGAGTTTATCGATCAATATTACACTTGTCATGACGAACAAAGCTTTGCCACAAAACTAGATTACCTGGTGTGTCTATTACCTCAAAGTAGAGCCACTACTGGGCTAATCGACCACAATTTCTTGTCTTATTTGCCTGAACACTGTGTATTGATCAATGCGGGCAGAGGCACAACAATAATTGATTCTGATTTAATCGCTACACTAAAAAATAAAACACTGAAAGCGGCGGTTTTAGATGTATTTGAGCAAGAACCGTTACCTGAACATCATCCATTTTGGGAATTAGATAATCTTTACGTTACTCAACACACTGCGGCAGAATCATTGCCTGAAGATATTTTCCCCCTATTTAGTGACAATTATTACAGGTTTATCAAAGGGGAGAGACTTCGTAACGTTTTAGATTTTGCCAAGGGATATTGACAGAGCTACTTTGAAGGCAAAAATGACTATGACGGCGGATTTAATATGCGGATAGTGTTAGTGAAAATCTTTATGAAATGTAACACACCAAAGATTAACTCAATACGACCTACAATAACGTTATAGTGAAAAAAACCTAGTGCGGAGTTCATATAAACGCAACCAAGAAAACGCCTCTATTTTCTCAAGGTGGCTTTGTGAGCTCATCAACTTGCCGCGTTCTGAAGTTCATACAATTTACTATTTCATCAGATATTACCTAATATAAACTCAATGATGCCGTCTTAAGAAGGTTAGGCAAGGTTGATAAGGTGCATGTGTAAAACTAAAAATGCGGACAAAACTTTGCTGTGTTTATGCCACGTGACTGGACTAGTTTCAACTCAACTAATCCAACAATGTAGCAGAAAAATCGCTCATTTCAGATGGCAACATTGGATTAGCTAGAGTGTGTATCTTTCTAATGCGTAAATTGAGTCGCTGAGTAACATCAGCATGATAATGATTAAACAGCATTTCGTGTTCGCCATTAGCCATTATCAATTTGAGCCCAATTTCAATTCGTTCTGCTAAAACAGATTTGTTGGGATTGACATAAAATACTAATGGAAATGGGTAATAAAGCATTAGTGATGGTTCAATGCTTATGCCACCTAAAGACTCAACCTGCTGCTGAAAAATTTGCTCAACTTCGTTCACACCCAAGGCTACATAATCAAAAGTAGCGTTTTTTAATAACAAAAATAAGTTATCTAAGGTTCCCCGTTCAATAACTTTATATTGGTTATGCCTAAAGAGCGCAGCATCTGCCCACGTTTCAGGTATGCCGATAGATAACGCTTGAAGCTGCTGTGGCGTGTTAATCTGAGCAAACTTTTTTAGGGACTCGTCTCTGACCAAAAGTAATCGGTAACCCAATAGCCCTTTAGTAAGTGGTTGAGGAATGACCAGTTTTTGTTGGTCTTTAAATTTTACATTTCCAGCTACGGTTACCAAAATGTCTGCACCGTTTACAAATACATGGGCTTCATCTTCGGCATTAGAGTAATCAGTGTTATCAACTCGTATCTGCATTGAACCATATTGATGATCTGTCGCTTTTAAACATGCTTGAAGCAAAGCTGTTTCGTAATTCTGCCTTGCTGAAGACTTATTACCATTCCAAAAAACTATATTTTGCATCCGCTTAATCCTAATAATGGCCCTATTGGCCGATTTATACCTTGTTTATGTACGCAAAGCTTAAGACGAAGAATACAATTTTGTTGTTTGTAGATACAATATGAAACTAGTGTTTTTATGATCTCACGTTTACTCCACTCATTATAGTTAACTCTAAGCAGCTTACTCATGCCTTTTACAAATTCAATTCAAACCCCGTCAGTAGTTAAAGTAGTCAAACAGAACAATCAATATTCTCTTACCATCAATGGCCAACCTTATGAAGTAAGAGGAGTCGGCTTGGGCTATACAAACGATGAAGATATCGTGGCCTTAAAAGAGGCGGGAGGTAATACTTTTAGAACTTGGGAGTTAACTCATATCGAGCAAGAATTAGCCATGGCAAAAAAGCTGGGGCTGATGATTGCAGTAGGAATACCAACAGGTAAAGAATTATTAGGTTTTGATTACAACGACAAAGAAGCAGTAGCCGAGCAGTTTAAACGTGTTACCAATGTCATCGAAAAGTATAAACATCATCCTAACGTACTACTTTGGGTAATTAACAATGAACCTAATTTATTATTTGACGAAAAAGAAAAGTTAAAAGAGGTCAACCCCAAGGTGTATGCCGCTATGGGTGACATCATCGACTACATTCATAAGAGTGACCCCAACCATCCTGCCACTTTTAGTCTTGCAGGAGCTAACCCTAAAGATATTGCGCAGGTTCTAAAATATGCACCCAATATCGATATTTTATCTGTGCAAAGTTATGGAGGGTTAGTCACATTACCTGACAGCATTACCCAAAGTAATGTAGACAAACCTTACATGGTGACCGAATTTGGACCTTTAGGGCATTGGGAATTGCCCACTACCGAGTGGGGTCGGGAAATTGAAGAACCCAGTGCAGTCAAAGCTTCAGGCATGGCAAAACGCATGCAAGAAATTATTCTTGATGATAAAACAGGCAAAATCATTGGTTCATTTGCATTTTTCTGGGGTCAGAAACAAGAACGTACACCGACTTGGTACGGTATGTTTAATGAGTCTGGTGAGCAAACAGCAAATATTGATGAACTCACCCGCATGTGGACAGGGCAATATCCAATTAATCGTGCCCCTCTATCAGAAGCTATTTCTATCAATAATACACAAGCAATTGAAAATATTCGATTAAAGTCTGGTCAAACCGCCACGGTCAAAGTCCAAGTCACTGACCTCGAAGGTGATTTATTGACTCATGAATGGGTCTTGATGAGAGAGGTGGAAACACGCAGTCAAGGAGGTCACTTTGAAGCAAAACCAGCAATATTGGGATTAAAAGTAATCAAATCTGACTTTCGACCCGAGTATGTTGAAATGACGTTTAATGCACCAAGTGAAGTGGGTGAATATCGCTTATTCAATTACGCTCATGGTGGAGATAACAAAGTAGGTAATGCAAATATTCCATTTATGGTTGAGAATTAGATAACAAAACAGTCTCTTGAGGTAAAGCTATATCAAGAGACTTACTATCAAATTGATATTTTTTTAGCACGATATCAATTTACTGCCAAATTTTATCGTTAGCAAAAAGCTCATATATATTTTCAGCTTTTATTATCAAAAGTTGTGCAAAATCCTTTTGAATTTGATCATTCAGACCACTTTGTAG
>OOEG01000010.1_pt1 | contig 17319 bp, 19 predicted proteins | sample 1670351 | NCBI WGS metagenome assembly OOEG01 (sample SAMEA98142418, study PRJEB22522) | marine metagenome | biome: marine biome; feature: marine water body; material: sea ice | place: Arctic Ocean | collected 11-Sep-2015 | depth 1.5 m
AAAAATAGAGAAAATAGTAGTGAAAGAATGAGCCGAAGTATATTTGAGAAAAGGAGTAAGGGCTCGAAATGAGCGAGCAGATAGCAGATCAACAAATCGTTGAAAGAGTACAACGAGGAGACAAAAACGCTTACGGGTTGTTGGTAACAAAGTAACAGCATAAAGTATCTTATTTAGTTTCCAGATATGTTAAAAATTCAGGGGATGTGGCAGATGTGACGCAAGAAGCGTTTATTAAAGCTTACAGAGCCTTACCAAATTTTAGAGGTGATAGCGCTTTTTACACATGGCTGTATAGAATAGCTGTTAACAGTGCCAAAAACTATCTGGTATCACAGGGAAGAAAACCTCCAGCAAGTGATGTTGATGCTGATGAAGCAGATTATTATGATGGTAGTGATGCATTAAAAGAAAATAATTCACCCGAAAAAAGTTTAATGTCTGAACAAATGGAAAAATTATTGTTTGAGGCCATGGAAAAGTTACCTGAAGATTTACGCATGGCTATAAGTTTGCGTGAACTTGAAGGTCTAAGCTACGAAGATATTGCTAATATCATGGACTGCCCAGTAGGTACCGTGAGGTCTAGAATATTCAGAGCTAGAGAAGCATTAGATAAAGTTGTTCAACCATTGTTGATGAATGATTGATTTTAATCAAAGTAGAAATTAAATTGGCGGGAACCATATTATATGTCGCAAAAATTTGAAAATTTATCAGCCCTAGTTGATGGCGAACATATCACTTCTAGTTCATCGAATAGTCATATATTGGATGCGGTTAGAAATGATGTTGATTTACAACTAAAATGGAAAAGCTATCATCTTATTCGTGATGGCTTACGCAAAGAGCTACCAGTAAATATTCATTTCGATATTGCTGACAAAGTTGCACAAGCTTTAGAAGCTGAACCCGCAATATTAGCTCCAAAGAAAACTTGGCGCGATATACCATTAGCCATCAAAATTGTTCCTTTTGCAAAACAAGGTGGGCAGATGGCTATTGCTGCCTCCGTCGCTGTGGTAATGATAATTGGTGTTCAACAGCTTAATCAGGCCAACGTAAACCAGCCCTTTAATGCTGCTCCGCCTATCCCAGGTATTCAAGGTGGACTATCACCAGTAAGTTTTGACCAAGTCCGCAACGTCCCAGACTCCGATGGAGTAGAACAAAGACGTAGGATCAATGCTTACATGACCGACCATAAACAGCAATTACGTTTTAAGACGATGCAAATAAGTAATGATGAATCTACAATGCTGGAGTCAAATGTCAAAAATGCTAACAAAAACAAAAAGGCGCAACCAGACATTGTTGAAAACATCCCCCAGTAAAATGAACAGTGGGATAATACTAACCCTTCTGTTCAGTATTTTTATACCTTTGCAAACATTTGCACTGGACGAACAGATTAACACTACATCTACAAGTTCCTATCCGCTTGATAGCGCGCAAGCATGGTTAGTCAAGATGTCTAATGCGGTTAGGACATTAAATTATACAGTTTCATTTGTTTTATTAAAACCTGGTATGGATTCTCAGCCTTACCTCTGGCGACATGGTGTTAATGAGCTTGGCCTTGAAATGGAACAGCTGAACCTTTTGAACGGTCCTGGCCGCGAAGTGGTTCGTATTGGAAATAAAGTTAGTTACTTTGAGCCTAGTGTTCCACCTTATAGTCTGTACTCCTCGATTATAAACGGTCCCCTTCCTAGCGAGTTTTTACAACGTCCTGAAAAATTAATGTTGGGTTATGAGTTTATTATGGTTGGTAGGAGCCGAATTGCAGGTCTTGCAGCTCAACAAATTAAAATAATTAGTAAAGATAAGAGCCGTTTTGGAATAAATGTTTGGCTTGACCAAGATACAGGTTTGTTGTTGAAAATGAACATGTTTGACCAAAACGCTAAATTTTTAGAACAAATTCAGGTGACAAGTTTACAGGTAACTGAAGAGCCTGATCCATTTTTCGCAAAAATCGAACCCGAAATGTTACCCGAGGTGGTCAGTTTTAGTCCCAAATCTGAATTTAATTCAGAGTGGACGATTGGCTACATCCCTAAAGGTATGACAATAGAAAAAAGAGACTTCCTTCGCTTGCCAGGCTCAAGTGTGGTGGTAGAATACATTATGTTAAGTGATGGTCTGATAGATGTATCTGTGTATCTTCAAGAAAAAGACAACAACAAGCCGCAAGATAATCTAGTAGGTACGGTACAATCTGATACTTTATTAACCATAGAGCATGGAGATTTAAATATAACGATTATTGGAAAACTTCCAGCTATTACGGCTAACGCTATCGCTAAATCAATTGAAAAAACGACTAAATGATTGAAGAAATTGGAGTGATATGTGCTGTAGACCAACACAACTCTCAACAATTTGTATTGGTTGAAACACAGATCAAGTCGACTTGCGGCAGTTGTGAGGCTCAATCTAATTGTGGTACTGGTGCAATAGCAAAAGTTTTTGCAAGTAAGAGAGAAACCTTAAGCTTTCGACTAAACGAACTCGTTGAAGTAGGTCAAAAGGTAAGTCTAGGTATCCCCGAAGAAAATTTACTTAAAGCATCCGCAATAGTTTATTGCTTACCATTATTTACTCTTGTTTTGTCTGCAGTTATCGGACAATCCATATTACCTTTAGCAGGATTAATGGCGGAGGGTTGGTTGATATTGTTCTCAGCCTTCAACACTTATATTACATTCAGATTTGTGCGTCGTTTCTTGAGCAACTCCGATCAAGGAGATTTTCATCCGCGTATTCTTAAAGTTTTCCCCTTAGAAATAGACAATATCCAAGTCAAACAACTATAAGCATCATTTTCTCCAATAAAACCAATAAACAATGCTTCAGTTGTGTCGCAAAGTGATTGATAAAACTGTAAAATTAAGTATATCTAATTTTTTGTCTCATACTCTAGCGGCTTTTTTTGTTTAACTAGTTGCTTGGAAACAAATCCACTTGGTAATTTTCAAAAATTCTATGCAACACAAGCACATACGTAACTTCTCAATTATTGCTCATATAGACCACGGTAAATCGACTCTTTCAGATCGTCTCATTCAGCATTGTGGAGGACTGAGCAGCAGAGAAATGTCTGAGCAAGTTCTTGATTCAATGGATATAGAAAAAGAGCGAGGTATTACCATCAAGGCACAAAGTGTGACTTTGAACTACACCGCAAAAGATGGTGAGACCTATCAATTAAACTTCATCGATACGCCTGGACATGTTGATTTTACTTATGAAGTATCACGTTCTCTTGCTGCTTGTGAAGGGGCCCTGTTAGTCGTTGATGCTGGGCAAGGTGTTGAAGCACAAACATTAGCTAATTGTTACACAGCTATCGATTTGAATATGGAAGTTGTTCCTATCATCAACAAAATTGATTTGCCTCAAGCCGAACCTGACCGTGTTGCAGAAGAAATAGAAGATATAGTGGGTATCGATGCAATCGATGCAGTACGATGCTCTGCTAAAACAGGTATAGGTATAGAAGATGTACTAGAAGTTATTGTACGCCAAATACCTCCGCCTGAAGGTGAAATTGATGCACCGTTAAAGGCTTTGATTGTTGATTCTTGGTTTGATAATTATCAAGGTGTTGTATCGCTTGTACGAATCATGCAAGGTGAGTTACACAAACATGACAAAATCAAAATTATGACAACTGGCGGAATTCATCAAGCAGACAAAGTAGGTATTTTCACACCTAAACCAAAAGATACTGGGGTGTTAAGAGCCGGTGAAGTGGGTTTTGTTATTGCTGGGATAAAAGAAATTAACGGTGCCCCAGTGGGCGATACAATAACTTTAGCGAAACGACCTGCAGCTGAGGCTCTTCCTGGCTTTAAAAAGGTTAAACCTCAAGTGTATGCTGGTCTATTTCCTATAAGTTCTGATGACTATGAAGATTTCCGAGATGCTTTAGCTAAATTAAGTCTCAATGATGCTTCTTTATTCTTTGAGCCAGAGAGTTCATCTGCGCTTGGGTTTGGTTTTCGTATCGGTTTTCTAGGCATGTTACATATGGAAATCATTCAAGAACGCTTGGAACGTGAATACGATTTGGACTTGATCACTACTGCACCAACAGTTGTGTACGAAGTTGTCACCAAAGATGGTGAAACTATCTATGTTGACAATCCTTCTAAACTACCAGCTGTAAATGACATCGAAGAAATTCATGAGCCTATAGTTGAAGCGCATATTTTGGTACCTCAGCAATATCTTGGAAACGTCATGACGTTATGTGTAGAAAAGCGTGGGATGCAAACCAGTATGACCTATCACGGTAAACAAGTCGCTGTGAGTTATGATTTGCCTATGGCTGAAGTGGTAATGGACTTTTTCGATAAATTAAAATCGACAAGTCGAGGTTTTGCTTCCTTAGATTACAATTTCAAACGTTTTCAAACCGCAGAAATGTCGCGTTTAGATATTTTGATTAATGGTGAGCGTGTTGACGCACTCGCTATGATTACCCATAAAGATCACGCTGTGACTCGTGGTCGACAGCTGGTCGAAAAGCTGCGTGAACTTATACCCAGACAGATGTTCGACATTGCTATTCAAGCAGCAATTGGCAATCAAATTGTTGCTCGAAGTACGATCAAACAATTGCGAAAAAACGTTATTGCTAAGTGTTATGGCGGTGACATCAGCCGAAAGAAAAAGCTCTTGCAGAAACAAAAGGATGGTAAGAAACGAATGAAGTCAGTAGGAAACGTAGAATTACCCCAAGAAGCATTTTTAGCTCTTCTAAAGGTGGGTAAATAAATGGCAAATTATTTTTCAATTTTTTTGGTTGCCCTGACCGTTACCTCAGGTTTAATTTGGTTAGTCGATAGTTTAATGTTCGCTTCGAAACGTCGCGAACGAATGGCAATTGCTAATGTTCCTGGTGTTGCAACAACTGCTTTAGAACAGGACGCTCAATTACCTTGGTTAGTCGATACGGCTCAACAAATTTTCCCTGTAATTGCTTTTGTTATGGTGTTGCGTTCATTTTTGTATGAACCCTTTCAAATTCCATCTGGCTCAATGATGCCTACTTTATTAGTAGGTGATTTTATTCTTGTTGAAAAGTTTACTTACGGTCTTAAAGATCCAGTCATGCGTAACAAGTTTTTTGATGTCGGTAAACCCGAGCGCGGAGATGTTGTGGTGTTTAAGTTTCCACCTGCACCAAACTTAGATTATATTAAACGTGTAGTTGGCTTACCGGGTGACACGGTTATATATCGAAATAAGCAACTCCAAATAAAATCTGTATGTGATACTGCCGAAAACTGTGCTCCTTTTCAAACTATAGATTTGAAGTTTAAAAGCAGAGGAGAAGCCTACCAACAGTTTGCTCCCTTAGAAAAATATACTGAATATTTGGGTGTTGTCAGCCACCAAATATATCGCACTCAAGGCAGAGCTAACTCAAGTCGCTATTATTCTCAACCAGGAACGCAGTCAGATGAATGGATTGTGCCTGAGGGGCAGTATTTTGTAATGGGGGATAATCGAGATAATAGTGAAGATGGGAGATATTGGGGATTTGTACCAGAAGCAAATCTAGTAGGCAAAGCGGTAGCAATTTGGATTAGTTTTGAATTTGATCGTGTCCCTAGTAGTTGGGTACCAGGGTGGATCCCTACAGGTGTAAGATTTGAACGTGTGGGTAGCATAAAGTAAATGTTACTTGTTAACCCATACCTTCCTTTGTACAAACGCCTGGGTTATACCTTTGATCTTGAGGCTAACATAATTGAAGCGTTAACTCACAGAAGTGCCCATAAACAGCATAACGAGCGTCTGGAGTTTTTAGGCGACGCCATACTAGGAATGGTCATTGCAAAAGTTTTGTATCAACGCTTTCCAAAACAGCCTGAAGGTAAGCTAACTCGAATGCGCTCAAGTTTGGTTAAAGGGGATACCCTTGCTGAAGTGGCCAGAGAATTTGAGTTAGGTGAATTATTACTGCTTGGTCCAGGTGAATTGAAAAGTGGAGGCTTCCGTCGAGATTCCATACTAGCCGATGCAGTAGAAGCCATTATTGGTGCTATATATTTAGAAGCTGGCATGGATAAATGTGAAGCTTTAGTTTTAGATTGGTTTGGACCAAGACTTAAGGCACTGGATCCAGGAGCTGTATCCAAAGACGATAAAACTCGATTACAAGAATATCTTCAATCAAACAAACACCCGTTACCTCTTTACGAAGTCACTGAGATTAAAGGTAAATCACATGATCAGACTTTTTATGTTGAGTGTAACGTGGAGGGTTTAAAAAAAGCAGTAGTAGGCAAAGGTAATAGTCGACGTAGGGCTGAACAGAAAGCAGCAAAACAAGCATTTGAGAAATTAATTAATGATAGATAACCAGTCTGATAAAGAGAAACTAGTTAACACTCACTGTGGAATGATCGCCATTGTTGGTCGGCCAAATGTGGGTAAATCGACCCTGCTAAATAAATTGCTAGGTCAAAAAGTCAGTATTACTTCGCGAAAACCACAAACTACACGCCATAGAATAATGGGTATTGATACTGTAGATGACCGTCAGGCAGTGTATGTCGATACACCCGGATTACATATTGAAGAAAAGCGCGCAATAAACCGTTTTATGAACAGAGCCGCATCCAGTTCAATTGCAGATGTTGGATTAGTACTGTTTTTAGTAGAAGGCACTAAGTGGACCGATGATGATCAAATGGTGTTGACTAAAATTCAACAATCTGGCTCACCATGTTGGTTGATTGTTAATAAATCAGACAATGTAAAAGATAAAGAAACCATGTTGCCTCATCTTAAGTGGTTGGGTGAACAGCATAACTTCCAGCAAATTATGCCTATCTCAGCTAAAACAGGTAAAAATGTAGAGGAGTTGCGTGCCTTAGTTTTATCTACTTTGCCTGAAAGTGAGTTTTATTTTCCAGAAGATTATATTACAGATCGTTCAAGTCGTTTTATGGCATCTGAGATTGTTCGAGAAAAGCTGATGCGTTTTACCGGTGACGAGTTACCTTATTCTATTACTGTGGAAATCGAACAATTTTTACTTGCCGAAAATGGTATTTATCGTATAAATGGTTTGATATTAGTTGAACGTGATACTCAGAAAAGTATGGTCATTGGTAAAGGTGGACAGCGCCTTAAAACCATCGGTATGGAAGCACGAAAAGATATGGAGGTGTTGTTTGATGCAAAAGTATATTTAGAACTTTGGGTAAAAGTGAAATCAGGCTGGGCTGATGACGAAAGAGCATTGCGTAGCTTAGGTTATGGCCTAGACAACTAATATCTATCATTATTTAATAAGAGGTAAACATGCGTTCAATCAGTGACATTCGCCGAGATTACACTTTAGCAGGGTTAGACGTTGATGATTTAACGGATGAACCTTTTGCTCTTTTTGAGCAATGGTTACAAAATGCAGTTGATGCAAACTTAGCCGATCCAACTGCTATGACTGTTGCAACAGTTGATAAAGAAGGTCAACCTTCCCAACGGATAGTGTTACTAAAAGATTTTGATGAAACAGGCTTCGTTTTTTATACCAATACCGGGAGTAAAAAAGCACAAGATTTAAGTCATAACAGTAAAATTTCGCTGCATTTTCCATGGACCATGCTTGATCGTCAGATCAAAATATTAGGTGTTGCTCAGCAACTAACCTCAGTGGAAGTGGCTAAATATTTTATGACTCGCCCTAAACCTAGTCAAGTGGCTGCTTGGGCATCAGAGCAAAGCCGCCCTATTGGCAGTAAACAATTACTTATGCAGAAATTTTCAGATGCCACTGCTAAGTTTGCTAAAGAGGAAGTTCCATTACCTTCATTTTGGGGTGGATACCGAGTTGCTGCCAATCAGATCGAGTTTTGGCAAGGGGGAGAACACAGGCTTCACGATCGTTTTGTTTATACAAAAAATTTCGAAGGTAAGTGGCAAACAGAACGTTTAATGCCTTAATTATTTGGGTGAATTGTGTTGATAGATAGTCATTGCCATCTTGATTTTAGTTGTTTTGATCACGACCGTGTCGAGGTTCTGAACAGCTGCAAAAATTTGGCAATAGATAATATTGTTATACCAGGCACTCAAGCTAGCCAATGGCAAAAACAAATTGAGATGTGCCAATTGTATCCTCAACTCAGGTTCGCTTTAGGTCTGCACCCTTACTTTTTAGATAGTTTTGAACCAATTCATTTAGTTTTTCTAACTAATCTTTTAAACAAATATCACAATAAAGTACTCGGTTTAGGTGAGATCGGTCTTGATAGTCATATTGATGTTGATTGGAAACTACAATTATACGTTTTTGAACAACAGTTGATGATAGCCAAAAACCTTGCATTACCAATTATTTTACATCATAGAAACACACATAATGAACTGATACGCATACTTAAAACAAATAAGTTCATTCAGGGGGGGATTGTGCATGCTTTTTCGGGGAGTTTACAAGAAGCACATACCTATATCGACTTAGGGTTTAAAATTGGGGTCGGCGGAAGCATCACTTATTCTCGGGCTAATAAGACACGCAAAACGATTGCTAAATTGCCCCTTAGTTGTTTAGTCTTAGAAACGGATGCCCCAGATATGCCGTTGATGGGAAGACAAGGAAAAAGAAATAGCCCTGAGTTTTTACCTGAGGTACTTGATAGTTTGATGGCGCTTCGCAAGGAATCTAAGCAAGAAATTCTTCAAGCATGTTTGCAAAACGTAAGCACCGGTCTGGTAAATTTATAAGAGACTATTGTTTAGATGAGCGAATAAGTTGTCTATACCTGACTTTATAAAATGCGCGAGTAATTAATATTCCAGCAATAGCAGCCAATATCATTAACATTTGTACCTGTTGATTGAGCTGTTTTTGATACTCGCTATGGTATGCCATCACTTTTTTTTCCTTCAGTATAATGCTCAAGTAACCGATCACTTGCTGATCGTGCAATATGTTTTGCACAAAAACTAGAGGAGATATAATGTTTGCTTTATAGGCATCAACGACTGATAACGTGGCGTTGTTATCTGATAATACTCTTCCTTTTTTGTCGAATAACGTCACACCGGCAACATGAGGATCTGCAGCGATAAAATTAAGTTGTTGGCTTAACTCATCCAAATCATTTTTTAAAAGCGAACTTATTAGTATGTTGCCAGACAAAGAAGATAAACTAACACCCAACTGATCGGCTTGTTTAGAATGCCAGTTTAGCGATTGCTCAGAACTGATAAGCCAAAGGTTGATACATGCAATAGAACCCACAACGGCCAAAATCAGATTCGCTATTCGTTTAAATATTGAATAACGGCTAGGCCTTTGAAAGGGAGCAATAAAAACTGATGATTTAATTTTTTCCATGCAAAGACAATAAGGTAAATTGGTTGTGATGCCAAGCTAATCGCAACTAGGTTGCTAAAATAGCTTAGTGCACAGTAATAAAATACTCATTTGATGACGACTTTTATAAACTGCTTGGAAAAAGTATTGAAAACCATCGATTTAACACCATATCAGGCTCTCCACGGAATGGTCATTGGAGAATTATTATGATCTCAGTCAAAAATTTATTTAAATCATTTAATGGTTTCCAAGCCGTTAACGGTCTTTCATTTGATATTGTGCCTGGGGAAGTTGTGGGTTTTTTAGGGCCAAACGGAGCAGGTAAGTCAACAACCATGAAGATGTTGACAGGCTTCTTACTTCCCACAAGTGGTGATATTCATATCAGTGACTTATCTTTTAAGCACTCTGCATTAGAAATAAAAAAGAAAATTGGTTACCTACCAGAGGGTGCTCCAGCTTATGGAGATATGACAACACTGCAGTTTTTGAGTTTTATTGCTCGGGTTAGAGGTTACAAAGGCACTGAAAAAGCGGCAAGAATCCAAAGAGTAGTCGAACAGGTCGAGCTTCAAGAAGTATTAGATAAACCTATTGATAATCTATCCAAAGGTTTTAAGAGGCGAGTAGGTCTTGCACAGGCTTTGATCCATGACCCGGAAATATTGATCCTTGATGAACCTACTGATGGACTTGATCCAAACCAGAAATATCAAGTTCGCGAACTGATTAAAAATTTATCAAAAGATAAAATTGTCATCATATCAACCCATATTTTGGAAGAAATGACAGCTGTGTGTAATCGTGTAATGATCATTGCTAAGGGTAAACTTTTGTTTGATGACACGCCAAAAGCCCTTAACCGACAATCTAAGTATTATGGAGCAGTGACCTTGCATTTTAGTTATCGTGCAGATGCTTCTGAATTGGGGGAGTTAGAAGGTGTAGCAGAAATGGAAGAGGATTTAGCTACAGGGCGTGTGACTCTCTTTCCTAAACCAGGGGCAGATATACTACATTTGGTTACAGCTCATGCTCAGCGATGCAAATTGCCAGTAGACAGCTTATATGTGGAACAAGGTAGTTTAGAGCAAGTGTTTAGACAAATTACTCAAAAAAACTCTCAAGAGGAGAACGTGTAATGAGTAAAATAAGCATTCTATTTAGACGTGAGTTTTCTAGTTTTTTTGCGACACCTGTTGCCTATGTTTTTATAGGTATATTCTTAATTTTATCGAGCGTGTTTACATTTTTTGTTGGTGGTTTTTATGAACGAGGTCAAGCCGATTTATTACCATTTTTTAATTTTCATCCTTGGTTATACCTCTTCTTGGTTCCTGCTATCTCCATGCGTAGTTGGTCTGAGGAGCGAAAAAGCGGCACTATTGAGTTACTAATGACACTACCAATTAGCACGTGGCAGGCTATGATGGCCAAACATCTTGCCGCTTGGGCGGTATTAGGTTTGTCGCTGTTGCTAACTTTTCCATTGTGGTTAACAGTTAATTATCTGGGTGACCCAGACAATGGTATTATCGTTGCCGCTTATATTGGTAGTTGGTTGATGTCAGGTGCATTTTTGTCTATTGGTATGTGTATGTCAGCTATGACTAAGAACCAAGTTGTCGCCTTTATTTTGTCAGTGGTGGTGTGCTTTGTATTTGTGGTTAGTGGCAGTAATATTGTGCTTGATGCATTTAATAGTTGGGCGCCCAGCGAAGTTATTGATGTTGTGGCATCGTTAAGCTTTTTGACACATTTTGAATCTATGGCCAAAGGTGTGATTGCTTTAAATGATTTAATTTACTTTTTGCTGGTGACTATCTGTTGGTTGTTTGCTGGCTTAATTATAATTGAACAAAAGAAGGCGGACTAGTTATGCAGCATAAATTGACTTCATCAGTTAATTTGCTTTTGATAGTATTGGTGTTCATTTCATTAGTGTTTGTTAATAATCAATTGTTTTCTTCAGTAAGGTTAGACTTAACTGAAAGTCAAGTTTACTCCCTGTCAAGGGGGAGCAAACAAATTTTAAAAAATATAGATGAACCTATCAACTTGTATTTTTACTTTTCAGATAAAGCCTCCAAGAATATGACCAGTTTGCGTAATTATGCCAACCGAGTTGAAGGTTTACTCACTGAATATGAAACGTTTGCTAACGGCAAACTTAAGTTGCAAATATTAGATCCCCAAGTTTTTTCAGAGCAAGAAGACCGAGCCAATCAATTTGGTCTGACAGCTGCCAATATTGGTTCTGCAGGCGAACCTATTTATATGGGCTTAGCGGCAACGAATGCCGTAGATGGTCAACAAGTCATTGCGTTTTTTGACCCGCAAAAAGAAGCTTCTTTGGAGTATGAAATCAGCAAAATGATTTATCAGCTTAATGAAACAGAACCTTTGAAGATTACCTTAATCACAGACCTAGCGGTAGAAGGTGGTCAAAATCCCATGACAGGTCAGTTTGAACCTCCTTGGACATTTCTTACTCAATTAAAACAATTATATAAAGTTGAAAAATCCGGTTTTGATATTACTAATTTGCCGGATGATACAGACGTATTGTTATTGATACACTCAAAAGAACTTAGCGATGCTTTATTATTTGCTATCGACCAATATGCACTTTCTGGTGGTAAAATTTTAGTTTTTGTTGATGCACATAATGAATCGGACCCATCGGCAATGATGGGCGATCCTATGTTTAGTGGTAATAGCTCAAACTTAGGACGCTTGTTCAGAGCATGGGGTGTGCAATTTGACAGTGAAAAGGTGTTACTTGATGCTATGGCTGGACTAGATATACGTACAGAATCCGGTGGTGTAGCAAGACACTTCGGTTTTGTAGGCCTTACAGCTGAACAGATTAACCGTGAAGATGTAATTACCTCTAATCTCGAGGTAATAAACGGTGCTTCATTTGGTGTTTTTAATCAATATAAAGATACCAAAACAATGTGGCTACCTTTAATTCAGTCAACGCAAGACTCAGATTTGATGGATGTTGGTGCCTACATCAAGACACAAGACCCTGAAGAACTTGCGAAAGTTTATCAAAGCGATAACCAGTCATATGTTTTAGCTACACGCCTTTCTGGGCAAGCTGATAGTGCTTTTATGCAGGTACCTGAAGGGCTAGAGATGACTGAAATAAAGACATCGACAAATAAGTTGAATGTTATTTTAGTGGGTGATACTGATATGCTCGCTGATCGTTTTTGGGTGCAGAAATCCAATTTTTTTGGTCAAACCATTTCCACGCCCTTTGCTAACAATGGTGATTTTGTTACAAATGCAGTTGAAAACTTAGGTGGAAGCGATGCCCTAATTAGTATCAGAAGTAGGGGGATATTTAGTCGATCTTTTAGCAAGGTCGATGAATTGACGGTGGTTGCTGAGCAAAAATTTCGCGACCAAGAACAAATATTGCAACGACGACTAGAAGAAACTGAGCAACAATTATTACAATTGCAAAATCAACAAGTTGAGGGAGGTTCTATGATTATCTCTGCTGAGCAACAATTTGCTGTTGATGAGTTCTTGGAAAAGAAAGTGACTATACGTAAATCACTGCGTGATGTTAGACATCAACTTGATAAAGACATAGAGAGTTTGGGTAATTGGCTGAAATTATTCAATATTGCCTTAGCACCTATGATTTTGATTCTATTGTTGGTGTTGTTAAGAGGAATTTTCAGAACTAAGTCTCGACCTAGTAAAATTGAATCCAAAAAGGCGCCTGCGTTATGAAAAAACAAGCGCTTGTATTAGCTGTTATAGCGACTTTGACCATAGGATTAGGAGCATGGTTAAGCCAACGACCATCCAATGATAAATTTGAAGCTGTTCTTATGTTTGATGATCTTAAAAAATTTGCTAATCAAGTTAACAGTGTCGAAATAAAGAATGCGCAAGGTGTTTTGTATAGCATAAAAAAGACAGACGAACGTTGGTTGGCCAATTTTGAACTAGAACTACCTGCTTATCCTATTTCTCAAACTAAACTAACCGATTTTATCAAATCAATGATAAGCATAAAGTTAGTTGAGGCAAAAACTAGCAAACAACAAAATTATGCCAGATTAGGGTTACAACCCATCGATATTGACGACAGTATGGCCAGCTTAGTGACATTAAAAACAGATGAAAAATCTTGGCAGGTTTTAGTTGGCAGTAAAGTATCATTGGGTGGTGGTCAGTATGTTCTAAAAACAGGTGACGTACAAAGTTGGAAAACCGATAAAACGATTACTTTACCAATAGATAAATTTTCTTGGTTAAAAAAACCTATACTGCCTTACCAATCTCATGATATTCGCTCAGTTTCACGAGTTGATAGTCAAGATTGGCATATTGTAAGGTCTGTTAGTGGCAACTTTGAATTGATAAATATGCCAAAGGACGAAGAGTTGGTATATGCGAGCATTCTTAACTCAATTGTTGGTAGTTTAACTAGCCTTGATTTTGAGCAATTATTTGCTGCTGATGAATTTTTTTTAAAACCGATAAAGGTTCTGACTCAACTTGAAGTGAGTACAGAAGATAAGAATGTTTTTCAGGTGGTTGTTAGTGAGTTGGATGACAAACATCTGGTTAGTTTTAGTTCTGAGAGTAATTCCGAATATTGGCAGCAATGGTATTATCAAATATCAAACTTTTCAGCGAAGCAATTAGTAAGGACATCGAACGATTTTCTAGCTAAAGAAAACACCATATTAAGCAATATAAATAAAACAAATAAAAATATTGAGGAAGGTGAGTCGCCTTATTAAAATAAACATAATATATGAATTATGTTTATTTTAATAAGGCCTGTAAAAATTCTGCCCCCAGCTTTCTTGCTTTGGCAATATTATTCTCAGGTATGCTTTCAGGTTGAGGGTAGTGTCTTAATACAGCTTCTACACTGCTTTCCCTGAGTACATGTAACAAAGGGTAGGGCGAACGGTTTGTGTAGTTAGCTGGGTCATTTTCAGCCTCACCATCAAAGCAGTAATTTGGATGGAAGCTGGCGAGTTGATAAATACCCCCGTAACCTCCTCGAAAAATAAGTAAATTGGCTAATTCAAGCATATCTAAATATTCTTCAAAATTATCAAATCCTGACGGAAAAACGAGTATGGTAGTTTGAATATCCACTTGATTGTCGAGTAACGTGAGTTCATCGAGTAAGTGGCCCAGTGCATCATTGGCTTGAGTTGAGTGGAAAATAGCGAAACGTACCGTATCGCGTTCTAATTCTTTTTTAGCAAAAGGGCAGAAGTTCAGCCCTACAATTACATTGTTTATCCAAGATTTGACAGCTTTTTCAGCCGTGTCATCACTTACCTGAGTAGGTATATTCATCTTCAAGAATGGTACTTCACATAGGCTTCTAGAGTATTTTCAATTAGACTGGCAACTGTCATTGGGCCTACGCCGCCGGGTACAGGGGTGATCCATCCAGCTCTTTGAGAAGCGCTTGCGTATTCAATATCACCACCTAAGCTACCGTCTTGATTCCGATTAATGCCTACGTCAATTACGATCGAACCTGGTTTTATCCACTCACCCGGGATAAAATTTGATTTACCCACTGCGACTACCAACAAATCAGCACGTTGAACATGTGACCTCAGATCCTGAGTAAATTTGTGACAGCTTGTGACAGTGCAGCCGGCAAGAAGTAGTTCCATGAACATCGGACGTCCAACAATATTAGATGCACCCACTATAACTGCGTCTAAGCCTTTTACAGGACGCTTAGTGGACTCAATAAGGCTCATTATGCCTTTGGGTGTACATGGCCGCAAAGCAGGAATGCGTTGAGCGAGTCTGCCTATGTTGTAAGGATGAAAACCATCAACATCTTTTTGTGGATCAATACGCTCTAATACTTGCTCTTTGTTAAGACCAGCAGGAAGAGGAAGTTGAACCAGTATTCCATCAATTTCATCATCAATGTTTAATTGGTCAATAATATCTAATAATGAGCGTTGAGATGTCGTTGCTGGTAAGTCGTAAGATTTTGAAACAAAACCTACTTCCTCACATGCTTTACGCTTCTTATTGACATAAACGTGTGAAGCGGAATCACTGCCCACTAAGACAACGGCTAATCCTGGCGCTCTTCGGCCTGATGAAGTTATAGCTTCAACTTGTGAAGCCACGTGTTGTCTTATGTGTTTGGCAATTAAGACGCCATCAATTTTCTGTGCTGGCATAAATAACCTAAAGCGAAGTATTCTGTGGATGTATTGTCACATACCGTTAGGGTTTTTCGCAATTAGGATGTACCAAAATGATTATACTCAATCATAATTCTTAAGCCATTTCATGTCGTTAATGATATAACGTGCGGCATTATATAGACGTACATAGGAATACCCTTTGGAATTGTCAGGTGTAGAAATTTTTGGATATTGTGCCTCATTGATAATTGCATTTTCTTTAACCAGAAGTTCAATCATTAAACTGCGATGGTACAATCTGTTTGGTGCATCTTGTTTTTGTGTTTACGGCATTATTATTAGTGCTTACCCCGTTGCAGTGTTGAACGGAGTGATTGCTTTAACGAATATATTTTTTCTGACGCGTTTGTTATTGAACGTGGAAAATCAATTTTCTATACTTCAAGTGTCTCGTCCATCTAATTATGTAGACTTTTTTTTGGAGTATCATCGGCAGGACATAAAACGATTATTTCCTCGTTTTATGAAAGTTGCAGCAGTTCCTGCTAGAAAATACTTTTTCTTAACTGAGCGTACAGAAGTAGTCGGCATGTTATCGGGCTTTGAAGAGAGCGAAGATGTTTTTATTGTGGATTTTGATTTTGTCATTCCAGCCTACCGTGATTGCAGATTAGGACACTTCACCATCGGTCATGGTCAACAACTTTCTAAAATCTATGGTTATGGACAAATTGTTGCTTTGGCAGATAGTATTGAACACGAAATTTATTTAACCACCATAGGCTTTACCCCTAAAAAGAATGGCCGCTGGACTTATGATAATCATTAATAAATGTGAGATATGATGAAAAAAATTCCAAATGAAAGCCAATTATTGAAGAAAGCATTAGTGGTTGGCGAAGCTTATGCCAAAAACAGAGGATTCAAAACATTCTCCGCAACAGACTCTGCAAAAGATAAAATTGAGTGCATTTATCGTTTGTTGGCAAATGATAAATTAATAACGCCATTGCCTGTTGGTAGTGAAGATTTGCTAAGTATGAAACATAAACTAGCGGTGTGGTTGAAAAATAAACTTCCTAAAGATCACTCGTTGCTAAAATAACACTGATTAATAATATCGTTTTGAGAGGTAATTTGATAAAAAACGTACATCTAGGATTAAAAATAAGCAATCAAAAGATTTGATTGAAAAAGTGTTTGACGAGCATATACCAACTCTGTACTATGCGCCTCCTCTTAGCTTTGTAGAGAAAGAAGCGAGAGTTAAGTCGGTGAGTAGCGCAGCTTGGTAGCGCACTTGGTTTGGGTCCAAGGGGTCGCAGGTTCGAATCCTGTCTCACCGACCATTTTATCAAATGCTACATTGCCAGAATAGCGCTGTGGTTATATTGAAGAGCCCAAGGTTTCTGAATTTGCTTTATTGGTTAATACCAAATTTACGTAATTGATTTTGCGTCCTCTAATCGTCTCGAAAGTTTGCGCTACTTATATCGCCATATCGTATGATGCCCAGATAATTACTGAATTGCATTTAAACATAGCGCCGCAAGTAATGTTAACAACAGCCAATCGATGTGGCTGCATTATCTACTCTTCTCAAGATCAATGTACTCAGAATATTTTCTGCAAGCAGTTTTGTGGTTCTTTGAAAACTCAATTGTTTAAGTTTTTATCAGTGTAATTTACTAAGTTTTATAGGTTACTAACAGCCCTCAGCAGTAAAACTATCAGCAGGCAGATTATTTTACCCTCGACTTGCGTTATCGCTATCGCTATACTACTGCGTCTTTTTAT
>OOEG01000012.1_pt1 | contig 16739 bp, 18 predicted proteins | sample 1670351 | NCBI WGS metagenome assembly OOEG01 (sample SAMEA98142418, study PRJEB22522) | marine metagenome | biome: marine biome; feature: marine water body; material: sea ice | place: Arctic Ocean | collected 11-Sep-2015 | depth 1.5 m
ACATCATACTCGTCTAAATTATCAAAATGTGTAAGAGTGGATAAAAAGTGTATTTTATGTCCAAGTATTTGTTCGGCCATGGCTACATTTCGGGTGTATACGGATATGTCGCAAGGCCGTAAAATAGGAATAAGGCTTGAACCAATTAAACCAGAGCCTCCGGTGATAAGTATTTTCATAACTTCCTTAAATTAATATTTGCATTACCCATTTTTGTTACACGACAAGCATAAAGAAACTGAGTCTGCAAAACGTAAAGCGTGGGGTTTATCAACTTCTGCCTCAGCATAGTTTACCCAAGGGTGTTCTGCTGCGATGGCAAGTACATCTGCAGTAAGTTTTTCAAGTAAAGAAAACCTGTTACTTTCAACTAGGTTGATAATTCTTTTGGTGATAGTTTTGTAATTCAACGCATCGACCATTTTATCCGAACCTGTTGCTTGGTCTGCACAGTAATGCATTTTTACGTTAATGACTACATCTTGCATATTAACAATTTCGTCATCGTTAACACCAATATAAGTTCGCAAACGTAAGTTTTTAATCCTAATGGTGGCTGGGTTTAACTTCATACTTGTCCCTAGGGTCGGTTAAGCTTTCTTTTATATTATGCGCTATAAAATATCATACAGATCTGCTAATTTGCTCACAAGATTTTCATTAAGAAGCTTCATATGCAAACTAAATCTCAAAGCACCATCAAGATATTAGTGATTATGGCGTCGATAGTCGTAATACTCGCCGGAATTAAAGCTGCAACCGCTATAGTAGTACCATTTTTATTATCGGTGTTTATCGCCATGGCTTGTAGTCCCATCATTACGTGGGCAAATCAATATAGATTACCTAGAGCAATAGCTGTGGTATTAGTAATACTCATCATAGTGACATTTGGATTGATTTTGGCCGGGTTAGTTAGTCAGTCGATGAATGAGTTTAGTTTAAACATACCTAGATATAGAGAGCAATTAGACGGTGAATTTGCTTGGGCTATTGGTCAGTTGGATACTTTTATCTTCAGCGAAGATAAACAGCAATTGTTATCCTATTTAGACCCTGGTGCAGCCATGAATATGGCGACCAATTTGTTGTCTAGTTTAGGAGGGGTGTTAACTGACTTTTTATTGATTTTGTTAATTGTAGTTTTTATGTTGTTTGAAGCAGAATCAGTCCCTAAAAAAATTCATATTGCACTTGATGATCCCAGTATGAAGATACAACAAATTGATAAGTTTTTAGTCTCAGTTAAAAATTACTTGGCGATTAAAACACTGGTTAGCTTGGGTACAGGCATAATTATTGGGTTGTGGTTATACTTTCTTGGTGTTGATCACTTTTTGTTATGGGCTGTTTTAGCCTTTTTGCTTAACTACATCCCCAACATTGGTTCTATCATTGCCGCTGTTCCTGCAGTGTTATTAGCTTTTGTACAATTAGGTGCTACAACAGCAGGGCTAACAGCTTTGGGCTTTGTTGTGTCAAATATGGTGATGGGCAACGTCATTGAACCCCGCTATATGGGACGTGGTTTGGGTTTGTCTACTTTGATTGTCTTTTTGTCTTTAATCTTCTGGGGATGGTTGTTAGGCACAGTAGGCATGTTGTTATCTGTGCCTCTTACTATGATAGTTAAAATAGCTTTAGAGTCTAGCCCAGATACACGTTGGGTAGCGCTATTGTTAGCTAGTGATAGTGACGAAAAAATAAGTAACGAAGAGGAAGTATTAGATATAGAAATAAAATAGTCGAATCTGCCTCTTTTTAAAAGTTCAATTTTAAAATTTAATTCTAGAATATAGTGAGAAGATACATTTGACCTAAATTAGGTAATAAATAAAGGGCTGCCTTAGACCACAATCACAAAGCGACATCGGAATGAGCTGAATAAAGATATCGGTGACAAGGTTTTAATCGTATCTCAACAATTTCATCTGTTGTTTAGGGGCGAAGAAGGTATGAAGACGCTCAGCTTCTTTTATTTCAATTATGAGTTGTAAGCATCCCTATAACTTAAACAAAACGTCGCTACGAATTATATATTTGGTCCCATTAGTGATTGGTACTGAACTATGGACACAATGTAAAGGATGCATGCCGTGAGGAAAGCACAATATACTGCCAGTTGGTGTGCGAATATCAATATTATTCACCTTGTTGCCTATCATTGCGGGTCTAGTCGGGTCATCCCCATTGATCATAAAGCGTGTTGCACCACCTTGAAACTCATCACTTAGAAAGATTAAAGCTGTCATTTTGCTAAAACGATCCGGATAAGCATTAGCTACCAATTTGTCATTGATAATACGACTTCCTGGCCAAGCACCATCAGAGTGGGGTTTAAAAAAGTCATCTGGATTATAACGATAAAACCGAAAGCGCGCATTGAGCCCTAATGCTTCACTGCCATCAAAAATAGCTTGGCGGTCATCCATTAAATGCACTATGCGCTGCCAAATAGTGCCATCGGTTTGTTCATCCACTATCCAAGTTAAGCTGTCGTTATGACGCACGCTACGCGGTAAAGAAACCGCGGCATCAGGCAAAAATCCTAATTGTTCACTAATACCAATCAGTCTTTCACATTCTTGTTTTGATAAAACATTTAATAACTGAAATGCCCCCGGTACCTCAGACAATTCACGTCTTTCAATATAATCTATATCGTAGCTATCACTTAAGTTTGCTGCATTGACATGGCGATTACCCCAAGCAGGCAAAGCGGGGTGTTCTGCACCAGGCTCCAAAGCGGCAACAAAAAAGTCTAGTGTTGCGTCAGTTTTCTTATTCATATTTTACACTCTCATGAACTGATTTTGGTATTGCTGTATGTTCTTAAATAAATCGTGCACTTAGATAAATTGTATGTTTGGAAAGTTGTATGTCTGAGTAAATTTATGTCTGAGTCAATTGTTTGTTTGAGTATGTTGTTTTCTAAAGTTTGCTCATGCAAATTATTTGTTTGTTCAGCGTTCGCAGCTAAGTAAACTAGCGATGACTGGCAACCGTTCCATGAAAACTGAAACCACTGTGCTTTGCACCTACCTACAGTCATGAAACACTTACGCCTTATTTTTTGGTACCATGCCAGCTTTCAGTTGTTGTGCTGTGTATTTGCACCAGAGTCACCAAATACTAAAGCAGCTAAACCATAAGGTCTATCGCCCAACCGCCTTATACAATTATTAAAACGACTGATAGCGACAATTGGACCTAATGTCTCATCCTGCTATAAAACTCTATAGGGTGTGATATTTGTTACATCAGTGGGTTGTATAAAGGGCAGTTCATAATGAGACTTACTTTGGCATGCTGCGTAGGATTGCGCAATATTGACATTATTTTGAGCCCAAGGACTTGCTTGATAACGCCTAGATGACGCCACCACTTTGTGCTCAAGTTCGCCAGCTATAAGTTCGTCGACATAGATCCGCTCTATAAAAGTGCATATTTGGCTGGTATTTTCAAATGAACTTGCTACCGCAAATGGTGCTGCTTTATCAATGTTGGCATCTACCAATACCTTCCCCGTTTTTGCATCACCGTGAGCAATTTGTAGTACACCTTCTGGTAACACTTCATTTGTGATTCTGACAAAAAAGTCAATAACCAATGGGGTCTCTTCTGAAGGTTTTAACACCACACTATTGGCGGTGACCAATGCGGGAAATAACAATTTATTTGTCATAGTCAATGGATTATTCCAAGGTGAAATAACCCCTAAAACACCCAACGGTCGATATTGAATTTTTGCATTATGTCCTATTGTCTCGGTTGTTAGAGCTTTGGCTATATCTTGGGTAAAATGAGTTACGTTTGAACAGTTCCAGCCACTTCGTAACTATCTCTACGATAATTTTTACCTATTTCTTTACCCACTTCTTTACTAATAAGTAGCGCTAGTTGATCTTCTGTTGTCGCAAGATGGTCGAAGCCTCGGCGACATTCTGTTGACGGTCACTAAGAAGTAATGTTTACCAATATTTTTGTGCTTTTTTGGCACGCAATACAATAGCGGGTAAATGTTTTGGATCAGTAATAAGTAAACCACCCAATGGTGCTCTATTAATTGGTTAATAAGAGATGAGTGTCTTCCTAAAATAGCTTCCTAAAATGGCACTAGCTGCAATGCGTTACGATATTAATTTAGAAATATGTGAAGAGCCATGTCTTATTGAGCGAAGTGTGAGAATTTTAGGTGGTAAATGGAAAGCCTCTATTCTTTGGCATTTAAAGGACGGTCTGGTCCGTTTTAATGAATTACCTCGCATGTTAAGCGGTGCTGGTAAGAAGATGGTTGATCAGTGCCTCAAAGAATTAGAAATACAAGGCTCAGTTTCTCCTAAAGTGACCAGCGATCGTCCTATTGCTGTCTTGTATGACATCACAGATTTTGGCCGTTCAGCACTGAAAATTTTAGATAAACTCAAATATTGGACTGAAGAAAATGACATTTAAAATAATGTGTTTATTTCAGAATTTGGCGTCATTTCTCTGATTTAGAACACAACAGCTGAGTTATAAATAAATGTATTAACAAGTATAAGTAATTTTATTTTTACTATTTCTATTAGTGTTTGATCTATTTATTGAATCGGTTCTCAACGTTATAAGCCTGTTGACTGTTCATAGATACACCTGAACAATATGAATAAAATTAACAATATTGTATTAGTTATTGATACAATAAATAGTTAAATATGTGTTTGATTATTAGGTGCATTTTATGGATGTTTCATTTGAACAGCTCAAGAGCATGGTTGTATTTGCTCACGTTATTGAACAAGGCAGCTTAAGTGCCGCCGCTAAACATTTAGGATTATCCAGAGCTGTAGTGAGTTATCACTTGAAAAAACTTGAAGCACAACTCGAAGTAAAGCTCCTTAACCGTTCAACGCGATCGATTAACCTTACTGAGGCAGGCCAAGCCTATTATGAACGCTGCCGGGTTATTGCCGAGCAAGCAAGTGCAGCTAATCAGCAAATTGAAAATTTCAAAAATGAGCCTATTGGATTACTCAAAATCACTTGTCCTGTCAATGTTGGCCTACAAACCGTTGTCCCTGCACTTAATGAGTTTAAGAAAATTTATCCTAAAATAGAACTGGATGTAATGCTCACTGATGAAGTTGTCAATATCATGAAAGAAGGTATTGATTTGGCAATTCGAGGTGCACCATTGCCTGATTCTGGTTTACAGGCAAGTAAACTCGCCACTTTACAAACTTGTTTATGTGCTGCGCCAGAATATTTTCATCAATATGGACGCCCAAGAAATCCAGCTGACTTAAGTAATCATCAATGGGTGATTTACAAATTAACTTCGGGTGTAGTCACGCTAACTAAGGGTAGTCGCTCGTTTAGTGTTACTACTAAAGGAAGTATAAGTACTAATAATGCAGCTGCACGTACTGCGTTTGTTGAAGCTGGCCATGGTCTAGGACGTATTCCGATTTATGATGCTTGGCCAAAAATTAAGACCGGTACTTTAGAAACGGTGCTTGATGATTACACTCTTAGTGATATCAATGTCTATGGTGTATTTCCTCCCGGTACCGCCAAATCTAAAAAGCTCAGGTTGTTACTTAACTTTTTGAAAGAATATTTCAACAGTCAGATAAACCCTAAAACTTCTTAATAATACGCGCGGCTGTTCCTATTCTGATGATGGCTTATTCCAGTTAAACTCACCACAATGATTCATACAGTAATAGATTTTAAAAAAAGATAATAATTGTTGTAAGTGTCAAACTAGGAAAATGTACAAAATTTAGATTGGTCGCTGCTCGGTGGGTAATGGCTAAATGAAGTTCATTGCCGCAAAACATGAAAATGAGTAAATTCGTCGTAATACTGTTTGGTGTTATCTTAATAATGAACCAGAGTAGGACTTAGGCGATAAGGCTCTGACACTCAAAAATACGCTTATTAAGTGAGCTCATTGAAGATGATTTACGAGTGCTTGATAAATTATTAACACCAGTAATGATTAGAGTTACTTTAACCGCGTCAGAATATAACCATATTCACTTAATTTTTTATTAGCTGCTCAAAAATATTTGTTCATACCGTATCTTTAATTACGGTTGTTAAACATAGTTTTCATCTGATTAGCGAAGGCAACAAACTTCTCTTTAATTGTACGTTTTATCTTGATGTCCAACGCTCCAAACATCACTAATCCTTCAATTGTAAGGGTAGGAGCTTGTCGTGAGGCGATGGAAGGTGCTGAATTATCAATGCCACCTAAAATACAAAAGGCTTTTGAGATGATATTGATGTCTTCTGGTACGGAGATATCGGTACCGCCAAACAGGCATAATACTTTTATAGTGACGTTTGGAGTGGTGAATATAGCGTCGGTAAAATCGATGTCAGCCCCTCCGAATAACGTAATTATTCTTATTTCGCCCGGCACTGTCCACTGACCGCTGCGACAGGATCCACCAAGAATATTGATTATGGTATCGGTCTCGTCGTTGTCACTGGCTGCATAGTTGACGTTGAATTGGCGTTCTTTTTGTGAATTGAATTCTGAGTCTGTGGTTTTGTCTAAGTCAGCAGCTAAATTGAATATTTCCTGATGGTTTTGACTGGCCATGGCTTGGTCTAATCTGCGTTCGAATGCTTCACTAGAAATCACTCCATGACTGTAGTTATAAATCAGTGTATCGATAACTTCTTCACGTACTTTTTCAATCGGTCTGTCTTCGAGTATTACGGCCATGTAGCTTCCCTAAATTTTAGTCATTAATATTTTTAACAGATAGAGCAGATACCATGCCATTTGAGAATGTATTTAAAATCAATGGATTAGCGTTTTCATACATGTGTCAATGTGACGAATTAGGCACTTTTTAGTGAATTTCACACTTTAGTAGGAAAAATCAAAGTAAGTTTAGCACCACCTAAATCACTCTGTTTGACTTCGAGTTGGCCTTGGTAAGCCGATACTAAGTCTGCCACCACAGCCATACCTATGCCTTGACCTTCTTTGTAACTATCTAAACGGGTGCCTCTTTCTAATAGCTGTTCGCGCTTGTCTTTTGGTATGCCGGGGCCGTCGTCTTCAATATGGATTAGTAATTTATTCAGGCTAGTAAACGTTGAAAGTGAGACTTGTTTGACGGCAGCTTTACAGGCGTTGTCTAACACATTACCTAATATTTCCATCAAATCAGTCATGTCGCCGTTAAAGCCTAATGTTTGATGTTGAATATCATGAGTGAGGGTTAACTTTTTGTCTGCGTAAACTTTGTCCATAGCGTTAAATAATTTTTCGACCACAGGTTTGATGGGGATGGCTTGCCCGAATGTACTTGTGGTGCCTGCTACTGCGCGTTTCAGCTGTCGCTGTATTTGAAGATTAATTTGACTAATCGGCTCTTTAGCTTGCTCTGGAAGCCCTGCTGTTCCAGATAACACTGCTAAGGGGGTTTTAAGACTATGAGCCAAATCGCTGAGGCTGTTTTTATAGCGACTGCGCTGTTGTTGTTCGGTATCTAATAAATTATTAATGCTACTTTTAAGTTTTTCCAGTTCGGGTGGATAACGCTGATCTATGCGATCGAGTTGGCCACTTTCAGCTTGGCGAATTTGCTTGTTCAGTCTGCTTATCGGAAGTAAAGCAGCGTTGAGGCTGACCAGTAATAAAATCAGCAATAACAGCGCAATCAGCCCTAACCAATTCCACAAGGTATTGGCGAATTTGCTCTTCTCGGTATTAAACACTTGTTTATCTTGAAGAATATAAAAGCTCACTGGCTGGTAACCCTCAGATGTTTCAAACTCAGCGGTATAGGCATATAAAAAGTAGTTGTTTTGCATCGAGAAATCTTCAATAAATACTTCCGCGCCTATGTCTGGCGCGACAAATTCAGGTTGTTGCTGCCAATTGAGAGTAGAGAGTGACTGCCATAACATGCCGTCGTGGGATTGAATAAAAGCGTACAAGCCAGAGCCTGGAATATTGAATTGATCATTATACAGCTGCTCAGGCATCTCGGCTTGGCTACCGGTGTTATCTAATTCAAATTCAGAGATTAGGGTTAAGCTTTGAACCCGCAGCTGTTGCAACATTGATTGACTCAAACTGCCGTTGAAAGCTTGCTCTAAGGTCACCGCAGTAAGAGGAATAAAAATCAGCAACGCGAGTACAGCGGCAGCAAAACTCCTTAATCTAAGGGACAGGTTATGCACTGACGTTTCTAATTAAGTTAGAGTTCACGATTTATTCGATATCCGCGGCCTCGCAGGGTTTCTATGGGATTAATACTGCCATCAGGATCAATTTTTTTACGTAGTCGTCCTACAAAGACTTCAATTACGTTACTGTCTAAATCGAAGTCTTGATCATAGATATGTTCGGTTAGTTCGGTTTTAGAAATTACTTTTTGAGGATTGAGTAACAGATATTCTAATACTTTGTATTCGTAAGCGGTGAATTCGATGTATTGGCCGTTAACTAACACCTCTTCACTGAGAGTGTTAAGACTGATAGGCCCTTTTTCGATGGTCGGATGTGCTTTGCCTGCAGCGCGGCGTATTAGTGCGTTAATTCTGGCCAATAACTCTTCATTATGAAAAGGCTTAGTTAGGTAATCATCTGCTCCTGAGTCTAATCCTTCTACTTTTTCTTGCCATCTGTCTCGCGCAGTCAAAATTAATATTGGGCAACTGATATCATTTTTACGGGCTTTCTGTATCACCTCAAACCCATCAATTATAGGTAGGCCAATATCAATAATTGCCAAGTCATAAGTATGTTCTTGTAACAAAAACAATGCTTTTGCTCCATCATCTGCCAAGTCGACACTGTAACCATTTTTTTGCAATAATATGTCAAGCTGGGTAAGTAAACGGCTATCGTCTTCTACTATTAATATGCGCATTGAGTGCCTATATTTCCTGTACGTTTATATCTGCTAGACAGCATTTCTTCCAGCACAATGGATATCTGATTAATCCCTCTTCTTCTTTTTACTCACTTTCCCTGATTTTTTGTCAACATCTACAGATACCACTCGACCAGATTTTTGTAGAACTTTAACTCGATATCTACTTTTACTTTGATCGACTTTTAATACCCTACCACTGATTTTTTGTTGCGCTTTTTTTGCTGCTTCAGATTTTGTTTTGGGTACAGACTTAGTATTTTGAGCACAAACATGAGTGATGTTTAACGATATCGCCGTCAAACAAACAATCATAAATCTAATGTAAGGATTCTGCTTCAAAGTTCAGCTCTTATTGGTTGTTGTTAACACATGTGTTTATAAAGGTCATTAATCGACTTAAAAGCAATAACTATTTATGACATGAGATTAAAATATCTAATAATCATACATTTTGTCTTTCCATAAATACGAATATACTATTTGCTGAGCCATTTTAAAACTTTCTAATGTGCGAATATAAGTGGTCTTTGTATTCGCAACCACACTGTTTTGTTGTTTAAGTTGGTAGTTGGGTAAACAATAAACACATGCTTAGTTTTTTTAATACTTGGTGGACATTCACATATTTGAAGAAAGGGAGCGAATCTATGACCTTAGCTTTAAGTTCGCCACAGTGAGTTATATCGATATTAAGATATCCACTACAGTAATGTGTTGATGACACGTGAGTGAGCAATGAAGGGAGCAATATACTTATTTTAAACATCTCAGCTGTTCACCCGAATGTTACTTTAGGGCAATACTAATATGTTGAGTATGAATTCTAGCTGAATTAGGCTTAAACGAACATTTACGCTATAAGTAAAGCGACCTCAACAGCTGTAAATTCTTTGATTTTAGATATTTACTATGCCAAAAAAATTATGTGCTGTATTAACAAATATATGAATTATTCAAACCATAAGATGACTATTGGGTTCTTGATTAAAAATCTATTTTCTTACGCAACACTTTAGTCTGACCAGATTTCACTTTACTGTCTACACGCTTTCTTTGAGCATTTTTACTGGGTTTGGTAGCACGACGGGCCTTCTGCAGTTTTCCAGCTTCTACCAGTATTTCAGTCAGCCTTTCAAATGCATCTTGTTTATTCATTTCCTGAGTGCGGTGGCTTTGAGCTTTGATGATCAAAACACCTTCTTGGGTGATACGTTTATCTTTGCCTGAGAGCAGTTTTTGTTTGACGTATTCAGGTATATCCGCAATTTGAATGTCAAACCTTAAATGAATCGCACTAGACACTTTGTTCACATTTTGACCGCCAGCACCCTGAGCGCGCATAGCACTCAAATCTATAGCGGGGATCAGTAAATCAATGTTCGGCTTGTAACTCATTTAAGACTCTTCAACAATCTAAGGCAGTACTTTTTTGTAAGGTTTTACGACCACTTTTTGATACACGCCTGCGCTAGCATAAGGGTCAGTGTCTGCCCATTGCTGAGCTTCTTCTAAACTTTCAAATTCGGCGATCACCAATGAGCCAGTAAAACCAGCCTCGCCTGGATCTTCGTTGTCGATTGCAGGGCAGGGACCCGCTACTAAGACACGTCCTTGGTCAACCAATAACTGAATACGCTCAAGGTGTGCAGCACGAGTCTGTTTGCGAAGAGCCAAGCTATCTTCAATATCTTCTGAATAAATTACATACCACATAGTAACATCCTATAAATTATGAAAACAAACGGCTACTTGTGAGTAGCTGCTTTCATTTCTTTCACAAAGCTTTTAAGTTTTTCCAGCATGACGTCTGGCTGGCTTAGGTTTTCAGCAATAATATTGACTGTTGCCGAGCCAGAAATAGCGCCTGCAGCACCAGATTGAATGGCGTCTTCCACTTGTGCTGGTGTTGATATTCCAAAACCAAGTAATGGTGGAGCAACTTTATATTGAGTGAGTTTGTCTATTAATTCACTGGCAGGGATAGTTACCGCTGTCTCAGCCCCCGTGACGCCAGCACGACCTAACAAGTAGGTATATCCTTGGGATTTCTTACCAATCTGTGCAAACGTTTCATCACTTGCATTAGGCGGAGCGATCAAAATTTGTTTAATACCTGTTTGCTCGGCAATGGCAATAAAGCGGTCGGCTTCACGTAACGGAACATCAGCAATCAAAATGGAATCAACCCCGGCTTTGGCCGCATCTTGATAGAACTTTTCGATGCTGCGTTTAAGTATCAGGTTGCTGTATAGCAATAACCCAATAGGTATGTCTGCATATGTTTCTCGAACTTGACGAATAATTTCAAAACAATCATCTGTTTTAATCTTATTCGATAGAGCACGAATACTGGCTTTTTGAATAGTGGGTCCGTCAGCAATAGGGTCAGAATAAGGGAAACCTAATTCTAATCCATCTGCACCCCCTTCAACCAATGCTTTAATAATGTTCACTGAGGTTTGAATATCTGGATCTCCAACCATAACAAAAGGCACAAATGCACCTTCATTTTTTGCATCAAGTTGTTCGAACATCGAAGCGTAGCGGTCAATAGAATCAATCATGGCTTTGATCTCCTAAAATACTGCGGACATGCTCTAGATCTTTGTCTCCACGTCCAGATAAATTTACCACTATAATAGTGTCATCTTCTGCTTCATCAGCCATGTTTAAAGCATGTGCAAGGGCATGTGCAGGCTCAAGGGCAGGAATAATGCCTTCTTTTTGGGATAAAAGTTGAAATGCATTAAGGGCCTCCTCATCTGTTACAGATTCATACTCTGCACGACCGATGTCATATAGATGGGCGTGTTGTGGACCAACAGCTGGGTAATCAAGACCGGCAGAAACTGAGTACGACTCTTCAATCTGTCCGTCGCTATCTTGCATGATATAACTGAACGCGCCATGTAAGACACCTGTAGTACCTTTGCCAATTGCTGCGCCGTGGTCTTTGGTGTGAACTCCTTTCCCAGCTGGTTCAACGCCAATTAATCTAACGCTGGGCTCATCAATAAAATCGGCAAACATACCAATTGCATTTGAACCGCCACCTACACAAGCAACAATTGCGTCGGGTAAACGTCCTTCTTTTTCCATGATTTGTGCGCGAGTTTCTTCACCAATCATACGATGAAACTCACGGACTATAGTAGGGAACGGATGGGGTCCTGCAGCTGTGCCTAATAAATAATGGGCTTTGTCATAGCTTGCAGACCAGTCGCGCATAGCTTCGTTAACGGCATCTTTTAAAGTGCCAGAGCCCGAATTAACTGGAATAACTTTTGCACCCATTAAACGCATTCTGAATACGTTAGGTGCTTGGCGTTCCATGTCTTTGGCACCCATATAAATTCGTGCTTTTAAGCCTAGCAATGCACAAGCTAATGCAGTCGCTACGCCATGCTGCCCTGCGCCAGTTTCGGCGATGACTTCGGTTTTGCCCATGCGTTTAGTTAACAACGCTTGACCCAATACTTGATTGGTTTTGTGCGCGCCACCATGTAATAAATCTTCACGCTTAAGGTAGAGTTTTACTTTGGGGTTGCTGACTAAGTTTCTGGACAAAGTCATAGCTGTTGGACGGCCTGCATAATCTTTTAATAAACCCATAAATTCAGCTTGGAATTCTGGGTCTTTCTGAGCATCAATAAAAACTTGCTCGAGTTGGTCGAGTGCAGGCATTAGCAACTCGGGTACATACATACCGCCGTAGTCACCAAATTTACTGTCTAAATGATTCATCTATTTCTCACTTTTTAAAACGGTTTGTTTTAGCTACGAGCTAAATTAATAATGATTTACTTTAAGCTCTTCACTCGAAGTAAAATAGTCGCGACTACTTTCAATACTCTCTAAGTTGGCTAAAAGCTAAATTAATTTTGTCTTGCTGCTTAATACCCGGTGCACTTTCCACTCCAGAATTTAAGTCGAGCATGGCAACCTGCAAATTAGCTGCTTGTTTAATATTGTCTGGGGTAATGCCTCCAGCAAGCACAATGTAAGACTTGTCGGTTATTGCATCTAGTAATTGCCAACTAAAGCTTTGGCCTGTACCACCTGACTGTTCACCAATTTGGCAATCCAAAAGAAAGTAGTCAACGTCACTTTCCTCCAGTGTGGGTAATGTATTTTTCACCCCTTTGGCTATCCAAATCTGGCACTGTGCAGGCAATTTGATACGCAGACTGTCGATATAAGTTTGGTTTTCTTGACCATGTAGCTGAACCGCCGCCAACCGTAGTTCTTTTGCATAACTTATCACCTGCTCAATAGGAGCGTTAACAAACACCCCGACATAATAAAATGGCACAGCATAAGTAATTTGTTTGGCTTGCTCTAAAGTCACAAAACGTTTAGATTTTTCGGCAAAAATCAAACCTGCAAAACTGGCAGGGCTATCTTTGACTAATTTAGCTCCAGATAAACTGGTTGTACCACAAATTTTTATTGTTCCGTATATCAATTGTTTGGCAGCTAATTGCATATCCTTTTCGCCCATCAATGAACTACCTACTAAAAATGCGTCAACAAGTGGCGCTAATCTGCGAACATCTTGATGGGTATAAATACCCGACTCAGAGATGATTACATGTTCATGTTTAGCATGTTGTTCTATTAGAGGCACCAAACGCTCAGTCGTTGCTAAATCGGTACTAAGATCGCGTAAGTCGCGGTTATTGATGCCAATAATTTTAGCTTTCAGGTCACAGGCTCTTAATACTTCTTCTTCATTGCTGACTTCGGTCAATACGTCAAGTTGGTATTGCTCGGCGATATTTGCCAATTCGGTATATTGTTCATCGCTAAGGACAGATAGCATAAGCAATACCGCATCAGCATTATGATGACGAGCCAAATAAATTTGATAAGGTTCAACAAAAAAATCTTTGTTAATGACAGGCTGGCTCACACCAGCGCGAATATACTCTAGGTATTCAAACTTACCTTGAAAATATTTCTCATCTGTTAACACGGAGATACAAGCAGCAAATGGACTGTAAGCTTGAATTACTTCGTCTAAGTCAAAGTTTTCACGAATTATTCCTTTGGACGGCGACGCTTTTTTACACTCCAATATAAAGCTAGCATTTGGCTGCGCCAACGCATCAAAAAAGCTTCTGTCTGAAGGTGTTAAGCTGCCAATAAAATTTGCTAGCGGAAAATCAATTTTGCGTTGAGCGATTTCTTGTTTTTTGTCTAGGACGATTTTTTCTAATACATTGGCCATTTTTGTTAACAGTGTCCTTTATTGATTTTGGCTGATGGAAGCCGATAGTTTAATTGTGGCTAATGGAAGTTGTTGCTGCATAGCATTAATTGCCATCTCAGCCCCTTGTGCGAAGGTTTGTACTTTGCCACATAATTTTAATAGTGCAGCTGTGTTCATCGCCACAGCAGCTTGATGCGCTGCTTGGCCTTTACCAGCTAACACGTTTTCAATTAGGATTTTATTTTCTTCAGGCTCGCCACCTTCAATGGCGTCTAACGGATAACTTTCAAGTCCAAAGTCAGCGGGAGAAACACTGCTTTGTATCAATTCGTCACCATCCACTTCCACTATTTGTGTATTGCCATGTAAAGCAAACTCATCTAATCCACTACCATGCACTACCATGGCTTTTTTATAACCCAATATCTGCAAGGTTTTGGCAAAGGGCATCAGCAACTCTTCAGCATAAACACCAATAATTATGTGGGTAGGACGGGCTGGATTAACCAAAGGACCTAGCAAGTTAAATAAGGTGCGAGTTTTCAAGGTGGTGCGCACTGGCATCGCATGGCGAATACCCGAGTGATAATTTGGCGCAAACAAAAAACATAAATTTGATTGGTCTAAACATCGACGCGCTGTGTCTGCAGGCATAGTTAATTCTAAATCAAATGCTTTGAATAAGTCAGCGGAACCAGATTTGCTCGAGACACTACGATTACCGTGTTTAGCAACTTTTACACCACAGCTTGCAGCTACTATAGCTGACGCAGATGAGATATTAATGGTATTATGACCATCACCTCCTGTTCCCACAATATCAGCAAATTCGTAATCTGGGCGAGCAAATGCACCTGCGTTAGCTATAAGTGCAACAGCGGCTCCAGCAATTTCTTCCGGTTGCTCACCTTTAATTTTTAGTGCAGTAAGCAAAGAGGATAAAACAATATCGTCCACCTGACCGGTAATTACTTGTGAAAATACTTCAGTGACATCACTGAGCTTCAAGTCTTGGCCTTGATAGAGTTGTTGAAGAATTGTTTGGATCATCTGGTTCATGGGGTCTAAACCTTATCTTGGGTCAGGAATTCAATACTTTGCATAAGCAACTGGCTACCATGTGAAGTCAAAATAGATTCTGGGTGAAATTGAAAGCCTAGCATTTTATCTTCCAGGTGCACCACTGCCATAGGGATGTCTGCAAAATTTGCCAATACAGTTAATTCCTCGGGTATGTTACTAGCCATTAAAGAATGATAGCGAGCAACAGGCAAAGGCTGTGGCATGTTATTAAACATTTTATCAGCACAGTGTTCAATCAAAGATGACTTACCATGCATCACTTTTTCTGCTCGAATAATATTTCCTCCATAAGATTCAACGATCGCCTGATGCCCCAAACAAATTCCTAATACTGGGAATTGGCCTTTCACTAAGTTTAGTAACTCTAACATTGAGCCCGCTTGCGAAGGATTACCTGGTCCAGGTGATAACATCAACATTACTTGTTTAACTTGACTGTTTCTGTCAATTTGTTGTGATTTGTTTTGCATTTTTTGTAAAATGACATCAGCCGAAACGCTATTGCGATACACTATTAATTCAAGGCCTAATGTTCTTAATTCATCCACCAAGTTATAAGTAAATGAGTCAAAGTTATCCAGTAAAAATACACAAATTTGTTTATTGGTTTGAACTGCTTGTGACGTCATTATACTGCTCCTTTTGCTTTGACAGTGGTTGATTGCGAACTTGATATAATGGCACCTATTACCGCTTGTGCTTTACTTCGAGTTTCATCAGCCTCTGACTGTGGGTCAGAGTCATACACTACGCCTGCACCTGCCTGTATATAGGCAGTATCATTTTGTACAAATGCTGAACGAATAACGATGCATGTATCCATATCACCTTGACTATTAATGTAACCCACTGCGCCTCCGTAACTGCCGCGTCGTTGTTTTTCAACCTGACGGATCAATGTGGCAGCGCTGACTTTTGGTGCGCCGACTAACGTGCCCATATTCATACAAGCTTGGTAAGCGTTAAGCGCATCTAAATCATCACGTAATTGCCCAACTACTCGAGAAACCAAGTGCATCACATGGGAGTAGCGGTCAACTTTAAGTAAATCGGTAACATATCGTGATCCAGGTCTACACACTTTAGCTACGTCATTACGAGCTAAATCGACCAGCATTATATGTTCGGCGCGTTCTTTTTGATCTTCTTGTAAGTTGAGTTCTAAACGAGAGTCCAAATCTAGATCGATACTTCCGTCTGCTCGTTTACCTCTTGGGCGAGTTCCAGCAATAGGATAAATTTCGACTTGATTAGTTTGTTTGGTGTACTTTAATGCTGACTCAGGTGATGCGCCAAACATACAAAAATCGTCGTCTTGCAGAAAAAACATATAAGGACTGGGGTTTTGCTGTTTTAAAGCACGGTAAGCATCGTGGGGATGAGGGCAGGGCAAACTAAAAGTACGCGAAGGTACCACTTGGAAAATATCACCAACCAGTATGTTTTCTTTGAGTCTAATTACATCATCTATGAATTCTTGATCGGACTTATTGACCACTAAGTCATCAACAGTGATGGCTGTTTTTGCTTTGTTAGGATCAGCGAAAGGT
>OOEG01000017.1_pt1 | contig 15402 bp, 12 predicted proteins | sample 1670351 | NCBI WGS metagenome assembly OOEG01 (sample SAMEA98142418, study PRJEB22522) | marine metagenome | biome: marine biome; feature: marine water body; material: sea ice | place: Arctic Ocean | collected 11-Sep-2015 | depth 1.5 m
AATTTGCACTGATGGTAGAAGCGGGTATGAAGCCAATTGAAGCGATAAGAAGTGCCACACAAAATGCAGCAGATTTGCTCAATGTTAGTGACAGCCTTGGCACAATTGAAGTTGGCAAGTTGGCTGACTTAGTGGCGGTGAAAGGAAATCCTTTAAAGCAGATTTCACTATTACAAAATGTCAATTTTGTAATGAAAGATGGCTTGGTTTATAAGCATCAATAGGACTTTTATCAATATGCTAATAGATACGTTACCAAAATAACTAACAATGTAAATAATACCAATGGAGATACATCAGTGAAAAAATTTTTACCCATGTTGCTACTTGCTACCAGCATTAACTCAATAGCAGCAGATAACTTTGATGCTACAGCTGAAAAAATTAAATCAGCACTGAATGCTGAAATAAGAACTGAATCAGAAACAGACAGAGATAAAAATCGTAAAGCTTTACAGACCTTAGAATTTTTTGGCTTACGTGAAGACATGAAAATTATTGAACTTATTCCTGGTAGTGGTTGGTATACCAAAATTTTGGCACCCGTAGTTAGTGATAACGGCGAGTATTACGCCGCCATAGGTACTGGGCGTATTAACAGCATGACTGAGCAGCCTGGTTTTGAAAAAATAAAAATCGTCGCTGAAGACGCTAAACTTTACCGTAAAGATGGTGAGCGCTTTTATTCTTTAGAAGCAGACTCTCTTGGTGTAAAAGACCTTGATATGGTGCTTACGTTTCGTAACTACCATAACTTTGGTGAACAAGGCCGTCGCAATATGAATAAGTTGGCTTTTGAAGCGCTCAAGCCAGGTGGAGTTTATGCCGTAGTCGATCATACCGCTCGGCATATGGAAGCACAAACTCCCGCTAACCGCCGACGTATTGATCCTGTATTAGCAATTAAAGAAATCCAGGAAGCAGGTTTTGAGTTTGTTGACTATACCGACCTTCACTACCGTGCTGATGACGAACTACGCTACGAAGTAGGAGTTAAGTCTGTTTCTGGTAATACTGATCGTTGGACTATCAAGTTCCGTAAACCCAACTGAACTATTCTGTATACGTGAGAAGAAAAGGTCGCTAAGTTAGCGGCCTTTTTTGATCATGTATTGATAGGGGGATTTACTGCTCTGGGAATCCACTAATTCATGGCCCATAAATCGGCAAAAACTGGGGATATCGCGGGTGGTAGAGTGATCGTCAGCAGTTACAACTAACGTTTCGCTGATCTGCATCTCACGAATTTTTAGCCTTACCATCATCACAGGCTCTGGGCAGCGCAAACCAATTGTATCTAATTGGTAATTGGCTGACTCAAAAGAACGAATGTTATTCACCTGTTACCAAAATCCCATAGTCCAAGCGATATTGTTTAATGTTAGCTAAGTGCCCAACCATCTCTGGCTTGTCACTAAGATAATCAACCAAGTCAGACAAACTGACGATAGAGACAACTTTAGTTTCAAAATCACGCTCTACTTCTTGAATGGCAGACAACTCACCTTGACCTTTTTCTTGCCTATCCAAAGCAATCAAAACACCTGCAAGTTGCGCATTATTTGCAGTAATCAACTGCATCGACTCGCGAATGGCGGTACCTGCGGTGATTACGTCATCCACCAACATAACTTTACCTGCTAGAGGGCTTCCTACTAGATTTCCACCTTCACCATGGGTTTTTGCTTCTTTGCGATTAAAACAATAAGGCTTATCTACATTATGTTTATCTGCCAACGCCACTGCCGTAGTGGTGGCGATAGGAATACCTTTATACGCAGGCCCAAATAACACATCGTAATCAATACCTGATGTTTGCAGAGCTTGTGCGTAAAACTGTCCAAGCTTAGCTAAATCGCCACCAGTATTAAATAACCCCGCATTAAAAAAATAGGGGCTAATTCGACCTGATTTAAGGGTAAACTGACCAAATTTTAATACATTGCGAGTAAGGGCGAATTCAATAAAACTGCGCTGATAATTTTGCATATTGGACCCTAATTCAAAGCCAATTTTTGCTCGTCGAACAACTCACGAATTCCATTTTTTGCTAATTCCAACATTTCATTTAGTTCGTCAAAATCAAAAGGTTCGCCTTCAGCCGTGCCCTGCACTTCGATAAATTTTCCCGTATCGGTCATGACTACGTTCATATCGGTTTCAGCATCAGAATCTTCAAGATATTCTAAATCAGCAATAGCGTTGCCTTTGTAAATACCCACAGATAATGCTGCAATCATATGTTTAATTGGATTAGTTTTTAAGATGCCTTTAGCTCGCATCCAACTAAGTGCATCGGCCAAAGCTACGCAAGCACCTGTAATTGAAGCGGTACGTGTTCCACCGTCAGCTTGTATAACATCACAATCAACAATAATGGTGTTTTCGCCTAATAATTTCAAATCTACCGCTGCGCGTAATGAACGTGCAATTAAACGCTGAATTTCAAGCGTCCGCCCGCCTTGTTTACCGCGAGCCGCTTCACGATCAGAACGTGTATGCGTTGCTCTTGGTAACATACTATATTCTGCAGTCACCCAGCCTTTACCTTGGCCTTTCATAAAGCGAGGCACACCCTCAGTAACTGAGGCATTACATAACACTTTAGTATTTCCAAACTCAATGAGTACCGAGCCTTCTGCATGGCAGGTAAAATTGCGGGTAATCGTAACGGGGCGAATTTGACTGGCGGTTCTTCCACTTGGGCGCATGTTGAGCTCCTAGATAAATTTAGGTGCGGATTATAGCCTAGTCACATGCAAACGTGGAGGTGAAAAAGAGATTAATAATCGACTCTGGTGCTAGAAAGGCGCCGTAGCACTTATGCAAAATGACGCCTTAGAACTTATTTAGTTTTTTTAAGCTCTCTTGCTAGGAACTCAACTACTTTTTCAAAGTACTCAGTTCGATTCTGTTCATCAAAGAAGCCATGTCCTTCGGTATCTTTAACAAACCAATCGTATTTCTTACCATGTTTATCCAATGACTCTTTAAGAGCAAGAGCATGTTCAATAGGCACTTGTTCGTCTTTTTTACCATGGGCTATCAGTAATGACGCTTTTAATTTATCCACATTGTGAACTGGGGAGTATTGACGCATTAGCGCTTTATCAGTGCCTAACTGCTCAATCAGATACTCTTTACCATAAATAATACGTGGGATATTACCTTCATCGAACATCATTTCTAAATCGTAGACCCCAGCGACGGCAACCACACACTTAAACAAGTCAGGTGCCAACGCTGCTGATTGGACGGCCGAATAGCCACCAAAACTGCCCCCCATGATGCATACTTTATCCTGCTCAATACCACCTTGTTGGATAACCCATCGTGTCGCTTCAATAATATCTTGTTGTACGCGACCACCCCATTGATTTTTAGAACCAGACATATGCTCCCAACCGTAGCCAGACGAACCACGATAGTTCACTCTCAGCACTGCATACCCTTGAGACGCAAGTAACTGAACTTCAGAATCGAAATTCCAATAATCTCTCGCATTGGGGCCGCCATGTACCAAAGTGACCAAAGGTATCGCAACTGTTTCATCAACCCCAGCAGGATAAGTTATATATGCGCTTATCACAGCACCGTCTGACGCTTCAAACTTAACGGGGATAGAAGACGAAAGTTTCTTTTTATCCAAATCAGGTAAGTTGGCAAACAATAGGCTATATTTGTCTTTTTTGGCATCGTACAAGTAAAAAGATGTGGGAACCACATCACTCTTGGCATAGATAACCCAATACCTTTCGTCATCACTGTGGCTGGTGATATAAATAGAATACCCAGCAAATGACTGTGTGAAATTAGCAAATAATTTTGCTTCCGTATCTTCAGCTTCGAGCATCACGTATTGAGGATATCCATCATCAACTCTCACTGCATAAACGCTAGTTAAGTCGGTCGTTCTAGATACACTAGTAATAGAAACATTATCATTGGTATAAATATTTTCTCGTTTTCCCGTTTTTAGATTTATTTTAAATAGACCTGAAGTGTTTTGGTTTAAATTATCTAAATAATATAAATTTTCTGCCTTGTCATCCACTGCAACTGTAGAAAACTCATTACCAAAGGCCAAATCTGAGTTTTCAACATTAGACCATGAACGTGTTTTTGGCTCATAAAGATAAGCATTAGTTTTATATTCACTATCAATACCTACCGCAGAAATTAAGTTACCTTTTCTATCAACAAAAAAGTCCATATTAAAAGCAGGGGCCCCAGTAATGAGTCCACCTAATTCGCCACTAAATACATTAAGTTTATGTATCGTTGCCTTATTGGCACCGCCGGTTGTGGCACGGGTAGATGAAATAAGAATATGTTCTTCATCATTGGGCAATAAACTAATAATGTCAGCCCAACCCAAGGTGGCTTTCTTTTTCGATAAACGTGTACCTAACTGCTTTTCTCCTGAACGATAGCCGTAGATTAACTCACCGCCTGTTCCATCTAAATTAACGGCATAAAGCTCTCCCCGGTATACATCTTGATCTTGCCAAGGTAAATCTACCAATACTTCGATAACCAGACGTTCATCAGTTACCCAAAACACCTCTCCTACTTCTTGACGCTTACCGAAGTCAGCACCACCAACAGGGCGGTAGTCTTTTGTCGTTACAATAGCAAGCTTTGAACTCCCATCTTTTACTATCGTTATTGCTAAATGTTTGCCGTTAGGTGAAATTTTTGCGTTTAGGTATTCATAATTTTTCGCTAATTGAGCAGGTGTAATATTGGCAACAGATACAAAAGAAATGATAGAAATAATTAAAAAAAACTGAAGATTAAAAGCGATTTTTTTCATACAAAACATCCTATCATTGAGATTTCGATTAAATCTTGAGATTTATAATATTCAAATATTTATACACGAAAAAAAACTCTCGTCAAATGCCATACACACGTTTTGATATTCGCACTAAAACTAAAAAATCCTGTTAAACTGACAACCTATGCCTAACTTGAAAACGAATAGAGGGATTTCCATGATTTACAGTATGACTGCTTTTGCTCGCCGCGAACTGAAAGCCGATTGGGGTACCGCTGTGTGGGAAGTGCGCTCCGTTAACCAACGATTTCTAGAAACCTATTTCCGTCTTCCTGAGCAATTTAAAAGTATGGAACCTGTATTACGTGAGCGTTTTCGTAAACAGTTACAACGCGGTAAAGTCGAATGTTCGTTACGTTTTGTGGCTAAAGATGCGACAACAGGCAAACTCAACTTAAACGAAAGTTTAGCAAAACAAGTGATGAAGGCAGCGGATTGGGTTCAGTCGCATGGCCAATCTGCCGGAGTAAATCCCCTTGATGTGTTACGCTGGCCTGGTGTTATTTCAGCTGAAGAATCTGACATGGATGGTATCCAGGCTGATGTTCTGGCTGAATTTGATCTAACACTTGCCGATTTTATTGCCGCACGTGCCACTGAAGGCAACAATCTCAAAGCCATGCTCGAACAGCGTTTAGAAGGTATTAATGGCGAAGTAGAAAAAGTGACAGCTCACATGCCAGATGTAATTAGATGGCAACGAGAAAAAATTCAGGCTCGCTTTGAAGAAGCTAAAATCGAACTTGATGCTGCTCGCGTAGAACAAGAAATGGTTATGTTGGCACAAAAAGTAGACGTAGCCGAAGAATTAGACCGTCTGTTGTCTCACATCAGTGAAACCCACAAAATTCTCAAAAAAGGTGGCGCAATAGGTCGCAGGTTGGACTTTATGATGCAAGAATTTAACCGCGAATCAAACACCTTAGGTTCCAAATCAATCAATACCGATATCACTCAATCAGCGGTTGAACTAAAAGTGTTAATTGAGCAAATGAGAGAACAGATCGCGAACGTAGAGTAGGGCTAAAAAGAACATATAACTATAAAATAAATACATTTTTATCAATGATTTATACTGAAAAAGTAATCTTGTTTAACCCCGTTATATTACGATTTGTGTGTTACATAATGTGTTAGAAAGAGTTGACATGATTTTTGTGTAACACTATAAATTGAGCTTGTTGTCATACACGAAATTACTCATGTTGAGACTAATTGGATTTCTACCTCGAATAAAAGGTGGAGCTCTAGATTTCTTACTCTTCTTAAAAAAAATTAGAAAAAAATATTTAAAGCAACTTTAACTATTGAGTTTTTAAGCTATTTAAAAAATTTCGCATACAACAATACAGTTATCCCCATCTGTATATTTTATCTCGAATAACCAGTCACAACGTTATTAAAGTCAAATTTAATTTGGCTATTGTGTGCCATTATTTGTATCTGCATCAAATCTGGCAGATAAAAACGTGCCAATACCCGTCAAACAATACTCGCTTGATGACTCAGCGGTTACAGCAGAAAGCAGACACCGATGTTGCTACCATTCGACAACATAGCAGCACCAATTCTCATCATAGAAAATCGAATAATTAGTCGCATGGACATAATAAACACATTGATAGCTAAAATTTAGAACTAACTTAAATTAGAGATCACCTTTGAAAAAATCAGATGTAGATATGGCTAATAAGAATGCATTTTACGACGTCCAGATGTTATATCATGATTACTTATCTATCAAAGACACAAGTTTCAAAGGGTGGAAAGCATTATAAGCAATGAACATAAAGAAAAATATTTTTAAGATTATTTATTTGCTAGGTTTAACTTTGTTGCTATCTGCTGGTTTCACGACCTTTTCACTATCTGACATTCCCAGTGCCCCAATTCAGAAAAAGAATATAACTTCAAACTTACTAATCATAAATGCAAATGTAATCTCGATGGTTTCTGACGATCCAGAGCTAATTATGAAGCAATCTGTTTTCGTACAGGACGGTATTATTCAGCATATTGGAAGCGTCAAAGAAATAGATTCACATAAGGGGGCGCAAATTATAGATGCTAGTGAAAAGTATTTAATGCCTGGCTTGATAGATGCCCATGTGCACTTAAATGATGAAGCTGGGCTAGCAGGGTATCTTGCAAACGGTGTGACTGGAATACGAAACATGTCAGGATACCCGTTTCATATAATACTGCGTGACAAAATAAATAACTCTAAGCTGTTAGCTCCTGATTTCATGACTACTGGGCCAATTATTAATAGTCCAGGCGAAAACCAAAACATAATTCAACAATTAGTAATCTCTGAGGAAGATGGTCGTCAAGCGGTCCAGAACCAATTTGATGCGGGCTTTCGCCTGATAAAAGTTTACTCAAATCTCACTTTAGAAGCATTTAAAGGTATTTCTGAGCAAGCAAAAGTTTTAGGAATGAAAGTATCAGGGCATTCCCCTGAGGGTCTGCGAACGAAGGGGATACCACAGCAAAAACCTTTTGATATCACATGGAAAGATTCGCTAGGGAAAGGCTTCATTAGCTTTGAACATATTGAGACGATTGTATGGCATGCACTAAAAAATAACCTTGATGATGTGAAAATAACTGAAGTTACTAATAAGCTGCGTGATAGTGGTGAATCTGTTGTACCGACTTTACTAGCGCACAAACGACTAGTATTTATAACTGAGTCCAAAGGAGATTACCTCAACAGAGCGGGCGCAGATACTATCAATCCATTAGTCACATTTTTTGAATTGGGAGCAATTGAATTTTGGAGTAATACAGACCCATCAGCATACGAACGTCCTCATGCTGACTTTTTTTCAAAAGCCACAAGAATACTGCATCAAACGAATGTACCTATAATTGCAGGCACAGATTCAGGGAGTTTTGCAATTATTCCTGGGAAATCATTGATTACCGAATTAGAGCTTTTAGTTACAGCGGGACTTTCAAACTTTGAAGCCTTAAATTCTGCCACCAGCGTTAGTGCACGAGTTTTGGGCTTCGATAAAATAGGCATGATAAAATAGGATATAGAGCAAATTTGTGGTTACTTTCAAAAAATCCTCTAACGAGTATAAAAAACTTGGACACATTGACAGAAATCATAATAAGGGGCCAACTGATAAATGGCGACAAAATTAACAATTTATATTTGGCTGCTCGCGATACCTCGTTTGTTCGCTCTTTGTGGCGATTTTTAGAACTATAGTTTTTTATAAACTAGTTAATATTGAATAATAAGTGGCCACCAATTTCTCTAACGCAGTTAGTTTTAAAGTCAGTTACTCATGTACACGTTTCACAAAATTTTGTCGATAGTTAACCGATATGCACAACCGTTATTTAATTGGGGGATCTGACGTTATTGCTGATGCCAATTACTAGGCTCATTACCCTATATGGATAGATACATCAGCGCATTCAATCATTATAAAGATCATGCCATTTTATCAGAGCGGTCATTAAAGACGATGTTTAAAGGGAGAGTTTATTGAAAAGCAATATAATAAACTGAACTCAAAGGTAGCTTGAATTCCACATTAATTGTGCTGGTTTTAGCCGCTTTACTTAAATGCCTAAAGTCGGGTTTTCCAGTAATTCTTGCTGCCATTTGGTCATTTGTATTAGGTAAATATTTCCCTGCTAAGCCGACTTTGAGGGGGTTTTATCACCATTAGCACATATTTACCCTGTTCTCTTTATTTTACGCTGTTGTTGGCTGCTATTGCTCACGTCAACCATTCAGTACACCTATGCTCATTGCCGCCTATTTACTAAATATTACTCTAAAAGTATGTAGATGTTCCTTTATGTAAACCTTGTCAGCCTACAAACACTTATGGGTTTGCCTAATATCAAAGACGAATTAAAAAATAATAGATGATGATAAACACTTAAATGTATTTTTATGTTTGCTAATGTTCATTAATGAGTGTTATCTTAACAAAGTGAAAATTTAAGAACATTTAAAATAGTTGTTGGGTTAACTATTCGCCTTTACAGCACTTATTCATGAGGCATCTGATGTAGAGGTTAAACTCACAATTACAAGACGACGATGTTCCGATAGCGCTTATTATGCTAATTCGGAGTCTATTAACAGCGTATTCAATCAAGTCGTGCTAGCAAACGTATTGAGTACATTATTGAGCGAAAATGTACTGTAAGAAGCTCAAAAAAATTAGATGTTATCGCCAATCAAGTTTTGATTGGTGTCCTGAAAGACAGTAGACAACTTAAGGCTATAGCTTCAGAAGAAATGGAACATTTTATTACATGCAATAAAAATGCAGCTTGGAAAATTTATTAACTAATGATAGTTCCAACTTTTTTTCTGTGAATAGGTATTTGCAGTATTGATGGTCAATAAGAAATATTTATTAACAAAATCGAAGATGTTAGCAAAAATGCGGTATTCACAGGAGTTTGTTGCGGCACTTGACCAAAGTGGTGGTAACACCCCAAGTGCCCTTACACAATTTGGCTCTCAGCAAAAACAATCTCATTTGCACAGTAGATGTTTGCATGCGATGCGGGCACGGATAATTCCAAGTACAGCGTTTTACTCTCAACGCTTAGTGGCTGCGCCCCTTTTGAAGGATACGCTGAATAGTAACACTGAAGGTATTCCCTCCGTTGATTACTTATGACTGACAAAGTGGATAGTAGCGTTTTTGATGGCCTGAGCCCATCAATAGACAGCTTTCAGCTGATGCGTCTTATGGCGGGTCTTTACTCCACATTGCGCGTGGCTACTAGCAAGATGAATCTTTGGTACTAAAATGCGTTCGGTAATAAGAACAGCTAAGGAAAAGGGTATCAAAATCCCGATAAAATAGCAGTTTGAGCTCGCAATTAAAGTCATTCAATTTGACTCAATGGTAATCATTGAATCCGAAGTTGACATAGATTGCTCAGAATAAATTATGCGGAATTTATGCTGAGAAACGCAACAAGTGAAGGACTGAGCAATCTTGATGAAGGACCGCGGATAATGCTGAGAGCATCGCAAGTTTTTCAAGGGCTTTATTTGGTGGACTGCAGTATTGCATGTCAAAAAAATTGATGGCGAGCTTAACAACACTATTGATGCCATTTATAAGGCTTCAATGTGTAAATTATGAAGTAAAACTCAATCAGACGAAATATTTTTTCCGTCTGATTATTGGCATATTTAGCCTTTAAAATCTGGTTACATCTATTTCTTAAGATTGTGGTAAATATCGGAACTGGGTGATGATTTTTTCGAGAAGGTAGCGTAATCATAGAAGGGGTAATTTAAAATGAGTCACCTAAGAAAGAATAATATTGAAAAACTTCCCCATGGTATATTTGATGTATTGATCATTGGTGGGGGTATCAATGGCGCGGTATCAGCGGCTGCGCTAGCCGCAAAAGGGGTGAAGGTAGCACTCATTGATAAAGGTGATTTTGCTGGGTTTACTAGTTCAAATTCGTCGAATTTGGCATGGGGCGGTATCAAATATTTAGAAAGCCATGAATACGGCTTGGTAAATAAATTATGTAAAAGCAGGAATCATTTGATGCGCAGCTATCCTTCGACCGTAAAGGAAATTCGATTCTTTACCAGTATCCAGAAGGGTTTTAGATTTCCACCCTTTTTCATCTATATGGGTACATTAGTTTACTGGCTGATGGGCAGATTTTTTACGCAATTTCCTCAATATCTCAGTGCGAACAAAATTAAAGCCTCAGAAGCAGTGGTCGACACATCTAATGTTAATGCCGGGTTCGAGTACTCAGATAGCTTCTTACTTGATAATGACGCACGCTTTGTTTTTAACTTTATTCGTTCCAGTATGAGTTATGGCTGTATCGCTGCCAACTATGTCAGATCTGAAGGTTCAACTCGTGAAGGTGAGGTCTGGGTAACAAAAGCCAAAGACGAGATGTCCAACAAACAGTTTGAAGTTCGTTCTAAGGTCATCATCAATGCTGCAGGACCTTTTGTTGATCCAATTAATGTAGTCAATGAGCAAACTACAGAGCATAATCATTTGTTCTCAAAAGGCATTCATCTTATTGTCGATAAGATTACAGATAGTAATAAGGTGCTCGCTTTCTTTGCTGATGATGGCAGATTGTTTTTTGTTATTCCTATGGGACCAAAAACCTGTATTGGCACCACAGATACGCAAGTTGAAGATCCCAACACGATAGTAACCGCAGAAGATCGTCAATTTGTATTAGATAACGTCAATAAGTTACTGGTTTTAGACAAACCTCTAACCCAAAAGGATGTAATAGCAGAACGATGTGGTGTTAGACCTTTAGCCATTAAAGGCACTGGTGGCAAGGCTGATTGGGTTCAGTTATCACGAAAACATGCCATTGATACCAACAGTGAACAAAAGTATCTATCTATATTTGGTGGCAAGTTAACTGATTGTATTAATGTAGGTGATGAAGTAGCTGAATTGATTAAAGGATTCGGCATTGAACTTCCATACCAAGATTACAAGTGGTACGGCGAACCAGACGAAACGGTTAAAAATGAGTTTATGCACCGTGCACAGCTAATGAACTTTGATGACTTAACCCCTCCAACATCGACAGAACCGCTAACCAAGCGTTTTTGGCGACGTTACGGTAGAAATGCCATTAATATGTTGGAAAAAATTCGTGAAAATCCTGAAAAAGCTGAACTTCTTATCGAAAACTCTGAATATTTGCGAGTAGAAATCGAGCATGCTGCTGAACGAGAAATGGTGACTAAGTTAGAGGACTTTTTACGTCGCCGTTCAAAAATTTCATTGGTTGTACGTAGGGAAGATATTCTTGCCGCTTCTGGATTAAAGGAAGCCTGCAACATTCTATTTGGAGAAGACGAAGCGCAAGCTAAACTGCAAGAGTATATAGAGTCAACACAGCAGATTTCGCCTAACATGTAGTCGCTGAAACGAAGGTGTTTTGATAGATCTTATTGCGAGTGGGTAAGGTTAAGTTAATGAACTGATTCATAAAATTGGGATGAGCGGGGCATACAAAACAGTGTTTAAGTCACAGAGCGCTTTGCTATATTAAATAGGGGCTATCTTCACATATTCAGTGACAACAGACGGAGTTAGTAAAAGTCCGACTATTCAGTTCGGTTGGTCTGATGTGATGTGATAAGCATACTTAAGTGGCGCTTTAGCACTTTTTGCTCGGCGCTAATGTACAGCAATCACTACAGTACTTAGGTTTGGCCTCTCAGTTTGATCTTCTAAAAGGGAAGTGACGCTATGCATACGGTATTCTCGATACTTTTATTGCTCGAGATCTGCCTCAAGTAACACCAGTAGGGTGGCAATAGTTATGGCGAACCTGTGCCAAGACTTTAATATCGTTTTCAGTACCCTATTAGGGCACTGCCCATGGAATGGTTTTTGACTGTGGTGACTATTGTTAAAACCATATGACGTCTTACCATCAATAGCGACCACATCCCGCAGCAATAAAGGTTGAAATGCCAATCATTTAGTCAATGAAGCGACTCTGAAAGAAGCTGGTTAATACAGGTTATCAAAAGCACAATGATATCCTGCGCAGAAATTCTATTTTCAAACCAGCTGTTTCAGATGAGCGATTCTGGATTAGCGATTACAAAATATTCAATGACCCACCAGCCTTGGCAACAGATAATCTTAAAACAGCCGTCGACTAATAAATAGCTAATTTTTGCTGGTTAAGAAGGAGCGTTAATACCAAAAAAATGACGGGTAAAACGGCAACATGCATGTTGTTGCTGTCCAAAAAAAATATAAGATAATGATTGTTATCTTTGGTCAAATTACCACTATTGGTTAAAAAACAGGTGCTATCAAGTTCTGATTAGTCAGGTGCAAAGGATTAAACTAAATGCAGGGAAACTTTATTGTCTGTGAGGATTTTTTTTATAGGGTCAGGCGGTTCAAGATCGGTATAGAAACGGTTTGCCTGACTTATGTTTGCTAAACTGACCATCGCGCGACGACCAAATTTGGTTCCGTCAGCTGCCAATAGTACTTCTCTCGAATTTTCAATAATTGCCTGGGCAACTCGTACCTCTCGATAATCAAAATCTAACAAAGAGCCATCGGTATCAATACCACTTATTCCGATAATGCCATAATCCATTCGGAAATTTCTAATAAAGCTTTCAGTGGCTTCACCGATAACGCCCCCATCCCTATGCCGCACCTCACCGCCAGCGACGATCACCGAGAAATCTTTTTTGGAACCTAGTATTGCTGCTACATGCAGGTTATTGGTTACAATTTGCAGATCACTATGACCTAGTAAAGCCTGGGCTATAGTTTCTGTCGTCGTGCCAATATTAATAAATAAAGAAGCGCCATTAGGGATATCTTGAACCAGGCGTTCAGCTATTTTTTGTTTAGCGGAAAGATCCATTATTTTTCTTGCCTGATAAGCAGTATTAGTGGTGCTAGATATCGTCCCTGCCCCCCCGTGATGGCGAACTATCTTTCGTTGCTCAGAAAGCTCGTTTAAATCCCGCCTAATGGTTTGATGAGTGACGTTAAAATGTTGTGCTAGTTTCTCAATCGAAACGAAGCTTTTTTCATTTATCATCTCCAATATTGCTTCATATCTATGGTGCTGAATCATTACATTAACCCTTTTTTTCAAAGCAGGTGTTACAAGTGAAGTGAACGCTATTGTTCACATTTATCCATACATTAGCATATTTTGAAACGCTTCGAATCAATCTAATGTTAAAAAGTTGTCAAATGTTTGTTTTGTATGATATAAAACAAATAGTGAACATAATGCAACATTAGGCCTGTTTGATTTATATGAAAGATTATATTTTAGCGATAGATCAAGGGACATCTAGTTCTCGAGCCATCATTTTTGATAGCGAGGGCAAACCGACTGAGATTGCACAAGAAGAGTTCAGTCAACACTTCCCAAAAGATGGTTGGGTTGAACACGAACCCGAAGATATTTGGCAAACGGTACTGAGAACAGTAAAACGTGTGCTTAAAAAAACAGACTTTTCTACTTCAAAAATCAGAACAATTGGTATCACTAACCAGCGTGAAACCACCTTGATTTGGGATCGAAAAACAGGCATACCTGTATACCGAGCAATCGTGTGGCAAGACAGAAGAACCAGTACCTATTGTAAAGAACTTGCAGACGCTGGCTATGAAGAAAAAATAAGTAACAAGACAGGTTTGTTGCTCGACCCCTACTTTTCTGCAACGAAGATTAAATGGATACTCGATTCGGTGCCCGGTGCAAGAGAAAAAGCAAACCGGGGCGAATTGGCTTTTGGTACAGTGGATACCTACCTTTTATGGAAGCTTACGGGTGGCAAAGAGCATAAAACAGAAGCGACTAATGCATCAAGAACGATGATATTTAATATCCATACTCAACAATGGGATCAAGAGCTACTTGAATTATTTGATATCCCTGCATCTCTTTTACCCGAGGTTAAAGACTCATCCGATGATTTTGGTTCAACAGAAGAACGCTTGTTTGGAACTGTGATCCCCATCAATGGTATGGCAGGTGATCAACAAGCTGCTCTTTTTGGTCAAACCTGTTTCGAAAAAGGAATGGCAAAAAGTACCTACGGTACCGGATGTTTTATGATGGTTAATACGGGGAACGTGGCATTAAAGTCCAGCCATAGATTGCTCACAACTATTGCTTACAGATTAAATGGTAAGCCAACATACGCACTAGAAGGTAGTATCTTTATTGCTGGAGCAACAATTCAATGGTTAAGAGACGGGCTAAAAATAATAGCCAACGCCTCTGACGCTGAGTCTCTTGCTGAAAAAACATCTCTTGAGCATGGCGTGTATATGGTACCTGCGTTTACTGGGTTAGGTGCTCCATATTGGGATCCAAATGCCAGAGGAGCAATTTTTGGATTAACCCGAGACACAGGTATTAAGGAAATAGTAACTGCTGGCTTACAATCGGTCTGTTATCAATCCAAAGACCTACAAAAAGCAATGGAGAAAGATGGAACGCGGCCGAGTAAGTTGCGTGTTGATGGTGGGATGGTAGCTAACAATTGGGTCATGCAGTTTTTGGCGGATATATTGGGAGCGCCGGTTGATCGTCCTATCATTACCGAAACTACAGCTTTAGGCGCTGCCTATTTAGCCGGCTTAAAAGTAGGTATTTTTGATTCACTTGAGGCCCTGTCTGCTAAATGGGAAGTCGAGCAACGATTTACACCCGTTATGAGTAAAGAACGACGAGACACTCTTTATGCAGGGTGGAAAAATTCTGTTAAGCGTGTGCAGTCAGATAAGGAATAAGACGAGATATTAACAAGGTTATAGAGCTGTATAATTTTTTGACACATTAAAAATTGACTATAAACCATGCGTTAAATGGCTTACTATTTTAGGTAGTTTTTATTGATCAAGATTTGTCGTGTCTATTATTTTCGAAGATGTCAGTTTCAGTGGTAACAACGATGCACCAGTTTATAATGTAAATCTGATTTTTGAACCGGGTAGCGCTACGGTTTTACTGGGCTCCAAAGGATGTAAAACGGTTAAGTCTACTCTGATCAA
>OOEG01000018.1_pt1 | contig 14445 bp, 17 predicted proteins | sample 1670351 | NCBI WGS metagenome assembly OOEG01 (sample SAMEA98142418, study PRJEB22522) | marine metagenome | biome: marine biome; feature: marine water body; material: sea ice | place: Arctic Ocean | collected 11-Sep-2015 | depth 1.5 m
GGGGTAGGAAAAACGACCTTATTAAAAACCATCATGGGCCTGTTACCCGTTAGTTCTGGCAAACTTACCTTTGGCGAACAAGATATCACTCATAGTTCAGTTGAATTACGTCCAGATATTGGTATAGGCTATGTACCTCAAGGGCGTCATATTTTCCCTCAGCTAACGGTTGAAGAAAACCTCACTGTCAGCTTGAATTGTCGACGTCAAACCAGTAAAACCATACCTGAACATGTATTTGAGCTATTTCCGGTATTAAAGGAAATGCTGCATCGCCAAGGTGGAGACTTGTCTGGTGGTCAGCAGCAGCAACTTGCCATTGGACGAGCATTGGTGTTAAACCCAAACGTGCTTATCTTAGACGAACCGAATGAAGGTATTCAGCCAAATATTGTGCAACTTATCCGTGATGTGTTGCTTAAACTCAATACAGAGCAGGGCATGACTATCATTCTGGTCGAACAAAAATTACCTTTCGCTCGAGCCGTGGGTGAAGAGTTTGTGTTGATGGAAAAAGGCCAAGTAATATCGACTGGCCCGATGGCAGAACTGACAAATGAGTTGGTTGGTGAATATTTAGCCGTTTAAACGATGTTTATATTTATTTTTTATAGAGAGCTTTCACCCTTAGGTAACAGATGACCGAAGCAGCATTAGACACAGTAAAAAGTCGGTGGTTAGCCAGCTTAGCATTGCAGTTGGGGCATTCGGCATATGGCACCCAACTGACTAAAACCAAACGTTGTGGGCCCTTGACCATTCAAAAAGCCTTTTACCCCGAAGGCAGAGATTGCGCACATTTGTATTTATTACACCCACCAGCAGGCATAGTATCTGGCGATGAACTTCACATTAGTATCGATGTGCAGCAAAACGCCCACACCTTGGTGACAACACCTGGGGCAAACCGTTTTTACCGGGCTCGCACCGATTTATCCATTGGCGATCCAAAACAAACACAAGTCACTGACATTAGCGTAGAGGCAGATGCTAAGTGTGAACATTTCCCTCTTGAAACCTTGGTATATAACCAAGCCAATGGGGTCAATAACGTCGAAGTTAGACTCCATGCTTCCAGCGTCTATTGTGGCTGGGATATGACCTGTTTAGGTTTACCTAGCTCAAACGAAAACTTTACTGGCGGGCGTTTTACTCAGCTCAATACTCTCTACCGTGATGACATTATGATTTATCACGATAGAGTATTGATTGAGCCCGAGAGTAAAATTCAGCATCACGCTGCCGGTTTAGCTGGCAATACGGTATTTGGCACCTTTTTAGCCTATGCATCCAGCGACCAAGTTAGTAACGAACAAAGAGCACAGTTGATTGCACAACTTAGAGCGGTAATTGAGGAACATAATGCCAGCTCATTAGTCAGCATTACCGATATACGGCAACTATTAGTGATGCGTTATTTGGGGCATCAAGCGCATCAGTGCAAACATTTATTTATTGAACTGTGGAAACTAGTGCGCCCTGCGTATATAGAAAAACAAGGCGTACAACCCAGAATTTGGTTTACCTAAAGGCTGTTTTCATAGGCCTAATTTTAAAACATAGAGAATAAGATGGATTTATTACCAAGAGAAAAAGACAAACTGCTGTTGTTTACTGCAGCCTTACTAGCAGAACGCCGCCTTAAACGTGGGGTCAAGCTTAACTACCCAGAAGCCATGGCTTATATTTCTATGGAAATTATGGAAGGCGCTAGAGACGGCAGAACTGTGGCAGAAATGATGGACTATGGCCGAACTTTACTAACCCGTGATCAGGTCATGGAGGGAATTGCAGAACTTATCACCGATGTGCAGGTTGAGGCCACTTTCCCTGATGGCACTAAATTAGTCACCGTGCATAACCCAATTGTTTAGAGACAAAGCAGATATAAGGCGAAAGATATGATCTTAGGCGAAATCAAAACTGACGCAGGCGAGCATTTACTCAATGTGGGTCGCGAAAAACGTAAGATAACCGTTGCCAACTCTGGCGATAGACCGATTCAGGTAGGCTCACATTATCATTTCTATGAAACCAACGCGGCACTGAGCTTCGACCGAGAAAAAAGCAAAGGTTATCGCTTAGATATCACCTCAGGTACAGCCGTACGATTTGAGCCGGGACAAGAACGCGAGATCACTCTAGTACCTTTTGCAGGAAAACGCAGGGTGTATGGGTTTAGAGCCCTAGTGCAAGGAGAATTGTAGTTATGGCTAGTATAGATAAACACGCTTACGCACATATGTTTGGACCCACAGTAGGAGACCGAGTTCGCCTTGCTGACACAGACTTATGGCTCGAAGTAGAACAAGACGCGACCACTTATGGCGAAGAAGTCAAATTTGGCGGGGGTAAGGTCATTCGTGACGGTATGGGTCAAAGCCAAGGTTCATGTAAGGACACGCCAGATTTGGTGATCACCAATGCATTGATCGTCGACCACTGGGGCATCGTCAAAGCTGATGTTGGCATCAAAGATGGTCGTATTGCCATAATAGGAAAAGCAGGTAACCCTGATATTCAAGATAATGTTGACATCGAAATCGGCCCTGGTACCGAAATCATTGCCGGTGAAGGTCTAATCCTCACGGCTGGTGGCATCGACGCACACATTCATTTTATTTGTCCTCAACAAATCGACGAAGCCTTAATGTCGGGTGTGACCACTATGATAGGCGGTGGCACTGGCCCAGCGACAGGTACCAACGCTACCACTTGCACACCAGGCCCGTGGAATATCCACAAAATGCTGCAAGCCACTAATGACTTCCCTATGAATTTTGGCTTTTTAGGTAAGGGCAACGCTAGCTTACCTTTGGCTTTAGAAGAACAAATTGAAGCGGGGGTATGTGGATTAAAGCTTCACGAAGATTGGGGCACCACACCCGCAGCAATAGACAATTGCTTATCGGTCGCAGAAAGATACGATGTGCAAATCGCAATCCATACCGACACTTTGAATGAATCGGGTTTCGTAGAAGATACAATAGGGGCATTTAAAGGCCGTACTATTCACACGTATCATACTGAGGGCGCTGGTGGCGGGCACTCACCCGATATTATTCGTGCTTGTGGTGAGCCGAATGTGTTGCCATCATCAACTAACCCAACACGCCCCTACACCATCAATACTATTGATGAACATTTAGATATGCTGATGGTCTGCCACCATCTAGACCCCTCAATTCCTGAAGATATTGCCTTTGCCGATTCACGGATTCGTAAAGAGAGCATTGCCGCCGAAGACATCATGCATGACTTAGGTGCCATCAGTATGATTGCCTCTGATTCACAAGCGATGGGCCGAGTAGGTGAAATGATCACCCGCACTTGGCAAACCGCGCACAAGATGAAGCAACAAAGAGGGCCATTAGCCCCAGATACTGAGCGTAATGATAATTTCAGGATCAAACGTTATATCGCCAAGTACACTATCAACCCTGCCATCAGCCACGGTATTAGCCATGAAGTAGGGTCGATTGAAGTAGGTAAGTTAGCTGATTTAGTATTGTGGAAACCTGCTTTTTTTGGCATTAAGCCGGCAATGATCATTAAATCAGGTTTTATTGCCGCCGCCCCTATGGGCGATGCCAACGCATCGATTCCCACCCCGCAACCGGTTTATTATCGCCCTATGTTCGGCTCGTATGGTTTAGCCTCGGCTAAAATATCGATGACCTTTATGTCTAAGGCTTCTATCGACTTAGGTGTGCCTGAAAAAGTAGGCATGACACGGATGATTGGCGTGTGTAAAAACACCCGTAACATCGGCAAAAACGACATGATCCACAATAGCTGGCAACCACACATCGAGGTAGACGCACAAACCTATGAAGTGCGTGCCAATGGTGAGTTACTCACTTGTGAACCAGCTACAGTATTACCTTTAGCCCAACGTTACTGTTTATTTTAATGAATCTGCATAGAACGCTCTTATGCTGCATTGTTTTTGTTTTTTGATGAGTCACATATTACTTATATGCTCCTCACCGGAAAAGCTCGACGGCTTTGCCTAAAATCGTTCTATTTTGCACAAACCGACTTTGCAGATTGCATTATAAATTTGAAAAACTAGGAATTGAATAAAACATGTTACAAGCATTTGAACGCCTTTCTCAGAGTCATGAAACCAGTCATAACACCATTCATGATTCAGTGACGCTAGATCAAGACACTCGCAAAAAAGCGCGGATTAAAATCAGCACAGACCAAGGTCAAACTTTGGGGGTTTTTATGCAACGAGGTCATCCTTTGCTAGTAGGCGAAGTATTAAAAACCGAGTGTGGCTTATTGATTGAGGTAAAAGGCAAAGCAGAAGAGGTATCCACCGCTATCGCCACCAACTGGATGGACTTTAGTCGTATTTGTTATCACCTAGGCAATCGCCACACGTCTTTGCAAATTGGCGAATTATGGGTGCGCTTTAAACCTGATCACGTGTTAGAAGAGCTAGCCGAAAATTACGGTTTATCGATTGATCGGACAGCGGCGGTATTTGAGCCCGAAAACGGCGCTTATGGAAGTCAAAAGCACGGCCACGGCCACATTCATTCCCATTCTCATGATTGAAAGCACGACTAAGCACAGCCCGTTAACACTCAACCGGCTATTGCAATTATGCAGTGCCAATTTACCTGTAGGCGGGTTTTCGTTTTCTCAAGGATTGGAGTATGCGGTGGAAATGGGCTGGGTGAATAACCCCGAATCCACCAAAGAGTGGATCAGTTTTAACTTACATCAGTCTATTGCTTATACCGACTTGGCCTTGTTAAACCGTCTGCAAAAAGCATTAGTAGAAGATGATTTTGGCCGTTTTCATAGATGGAACCAACACGCCCTAGCGTGCCGTGAAAGTAACGAATTATATTTAGCCGATGTGGCTATGGGTAAGGCGCTGATGCGTTTACTCAAGGATATTAAAAGCATTGATAGTCTGCACTATGCGCAGTTAATCAGAGAAAAAGAAATCAGTTTTGTGAGTGCCTTTGCTTTAAGTGCTTTCCTGTTTGGACTTGAATTAAATGTAATGCAAAGTGGTTTTTGCTGGGCCTATATCGACAACCAGGTTGCTGCCGCCACAAAGTTAGTGCCGCTAGGTCAAACTCAAGCGCAAAACCTGTTGTTTGAATTATCCGAACAAGTTGAACAAGCCATCGACCAAGCCAATCAAATCGATGATGAAAATATTGGTGCCAGCTTACCGCGCTTAGCTATGGCCAGCGCTTGGCACGAAACCCAATACACACGTTTGTTTCGTTCTTAAGCGAAGAACATAAATTTAGAACACTAACAAAGAACGTAATCAATAAATTTTATTTAAGAAGAAGTGAATTATGACAAAAAACAAACAAATTTTACGAATCGGTGTAGGTGGTCCCGTAGGATCGGGTAAAACGGCTTTATTGCGTATGATATGTCTTGAACTCAGAGATAAATACGATATGGCCGTTGTTACTAACGATATCTATACTCGTGAGGATGCGGAGTTTCTAACCCGCCATGGTGCACTTTCAGCAGACCGTATTTTAGGCGTAGAAACAGGGGGTTGCCCACACACCGCCATTCGCGAAGATGCCTCGATGAACCTAGCCGCTATTGATGACTTGCAAGAACGTCACCCCAATTTAGACTTTGTACTCATAGAGAGCGGCGGCGACAACCTGAGCGCCACTTTTAGCCCAGAACTATCAGACTTAACCTTATACGTGATTGATGTGTCAGCCGGAGATAAAATACCCCGTAAAGGGGGTCCTGGCATTACCAAATCAGACTTGTTGATCATTAACAAAATTGATGTGGCTGAGTTAGTCGGCGCTTCATTAGAAGTCATGGCACGAGATGCGAAAAAAATGCGTGGTGACAAACCTTTTGTTTTCAGTAATATGAAAACCAAGCAAGGCCTAGACGACATCATCCAATTTATTGAAAAAGAAGGCATGTTGCAGATATAAAAACTGCACTAAATTAACTCAATTGAAAATTAACTAATTAAGGAACCTCCATGAAATACTTATTCACATTGATATGTCTTATCGTCACCAGCAGCGCTATGGCACACGAAGATCACGCACTTGGCGAAGGCGTACACTTTGCCTATCACATCGCTTTTTGGAGCTTATGCGCACTGGTAATCTATAAAAGTGTTGAGTGGTTTAAAGCGAAAAAGAACAGTAAGCAAAAGTAAATCTTAAGGAACAGGTGTCATTGACTAACATTTTTATACCCGCTTTGTAGCGGCAGAGCAAAAGAATGCGCTGCCGCTTATCGACATCCCGTACGGTGCCCACGTGCTAATTTTGACTCGAATCCCTTCTGGGCGGTGACCTTTTTTTCTGCCACTTAGAAAAGGTCACTGCCTAATAACCACCTGAGGGCAATGGCAAACTCAATTAATGTCCTAGCAAAATAATTGGGGTCTTAGCAAACTGATGTAATGGCTTAGCTGTTTGAAATTTTTAGCCAACGAAACGCTATCACGCAACTCATTCTTTGGATTTTTTCCTTGACTCAGTGTGCTCGATTTTACCAAATTAGGGGAAGATCAATCAAACCTTACCGCCCTCTAGTAAATCGTTCAGTTCTAACAACTCACGACTAAATCGTTTTTTGCGCTTAAACGCCCAAACCCAAATACAAGGCAACATGACAGCAATGATTGCAAATGTAATTATTGCTTTATGAATAAGCTTATCTGTTGGAAATACCTCAAAATAGTACAAACCGCCATGTAAAACGAGCATTATCAACGCAGTAAACCATACTGAGTGTAAACTCAAATTAGCGATCTTGATGTTACTTTCAATTTGTTTTTGCAATTGTTTGATGTACTGATCTGTTGATGCATTTGACCAACCAAAAGAAAAGCGACGTAACCAGGTTATGTAAGCAACTACAAATACTGAAAGTGACAAAACACCAAGCATCAGTGTCATAGTAAAGTTATCTAACTTTTCAGACCTGTGCCATATCAAAGCAAAAGGTGCTGCTACACTCAATATATCCAACACGACATAACAGCGTTGTTTTAACTTTATTTTACGCCACTTTTTAGATACTTTTAAAAGATCTGTTGGCACCACTTTTTGTTGTTGCCAAAGTTGACTTAAGGGGTCGTGATTGTCAGGCATGATGGATGTTCTCCATTAATGTTTTTCTCGCTCTGTTAAGTATCACCCCAGCGTTGGTGCTACTTATGCCACAAGCATCCGCTATTTCGCTATAACTCAGCCCTTCCATCGACATAGTGACAACTTGGCGTGTTTGTATGGGCATTTTTCTGATTTCATTAAGCATGGTTTGAATCTGCTGTTGTTGGGCTATTTGCACATCAGTACTGGTAAGGTGACTTGGCTGTGGGGTCTCTATTTCACAATACGAGTCGTTTCGAGGCTGTTTGGCGTGATAGGCAACATGGGTAATTGCTTTGTTATGAGCGACACGCAATACATAAGTTTTAACACTGCTTTCACCTTTGAATTTTTCTAATGCCTGCCACACGGCCAAAGAAATTTCTTGCAGCAACTCTTGTCGCAAATGAAAATTTGCTTCATAAGCCGCAGACACACGGCCTAATAAGGCGGCATGCTGTTGTAAAATCTGTCTAAAATCCTTACTCAAGTGGCTCAGTTTTCCCTAAAAAAAGACAATTAAAATCAGTGGTTCAATAACATAGTCTGTAACGCCATAAAAATATTACAAATAGTCTGTAATATTTTTATGGCGTTACAGACTATTGGTTTAAAGGTAAATGAGATAAGTACATTTATCATTAACAAGTTACTCAGGAGAAACCTATGGACCCACTTAAAATTACGCTAATATTATCAATAGTCGCCATTATTTCTTTGGCTATATGTTGGATAGATCACAAGAATAACTGGCAATTAGCAGACTGGCTAAATGGCCGCTGTAGCAACCCTTTTACTCAAACACAACAAGCCACGAAAAGTCTAAACGTTAAAGATCTGCTGATCCAACAATTGACTGAAAGAGTGCAAGTCTTAGAAAAGATTGTCACTGAGCCTAGTTATGAATTGAATAAAAAACTTAATAATCTTTGATCACTTACGCTTATTCAATGGCAATGGCAGTTTACCCATCGCGACTGCATTGCCTAACATTACTATAGCTACACCAATAAATGCCTCAGTGTGCCACTGATAACCTTCAAATAAAGTCGACAAAATCAACGCGACTATCGGATAAACCAGCACCACATAGGCAGCTTTATCTGAGCCCATTTGTTTAACTAACTGCATGTAACTACCAAACGCCAAAACTGAACCAAATACTGACAAATAGAACATAGAGTAATAGTAATGAGGATTGGTGGGTATCGTAAATTCAGCGTCATTAAAGATGGCCGCGGTGAAAATAAACACAACGCCATAACTCATGGCCCAAAAATTCATTTGAATAACAGGTGTGCCATGATCAAGGATCAACTCAGAGATGACATTGCCTAAAGAAGCAAAAAAGAACGAAGTAAACGCCAAAGTAATGCCCAGTAGTAGATATTGATTAGCACTGACTTTGTCAAATTCAGGTAAGAATATTAAACCTATGCCAAACATGCCTAAGGTCGCCCCAATCATCACTTCCTTTCGAATAGGTTTTTTCAATAAAACACGTCTTAACAACACGTTGATGTAAATCATACCCGAGCTCATTAATGCCACAATCGCACTAATAATGTACTGTTGGCTTTGATATAAAAGCGTGTAATCGAGCGTATACAAGCATAGGCCTACACCGGCCATTTTGAAGTGGATATGCCTGGGTAAAGAGAAAGATAACTTTTTTATTTTGCAGTAGACAAATAAGATAATCGCGGCAATCAAAAATCGATAAGCAACCGAAAGTGTAGGGTCGACCTCACCAAACTGATAGGTGATAGCCAGCCAGGTTGAGCCCCAAATAAGCACCACGATTGAAAACAGAACCGGGTTAGACAAGGCTTTATTACTCTTAATGAAAGGTTATACTGAATGTTAGTTTACCCAGTAAATAAGAATAAGTGACGTTCTAATGAAAAAAATATTGTTGTCTGCTGCCATTCTCATCGTTGTTGTAGTCGCTATTTTGTTTTATCGCGCCACCAGCGTATTTGAAAACAACCAATATCAAGTTACCCAACCTCTCACACCCATTGCATTAGATGAAGGCGCAGTGTTGGAAAGGTTTAGTCTTGCACTACAAATACCCACCATTTCCTATGATGAATACAGCAAGCTTGATCACTCAGCATTTCAAGAGTTTCACCAACATTTAGCCCAGTCTTTTCCATTAGTACATGCCAAAACCCAACTCACTAAGTTCAATGATTACAGCATGGTTTATCTTCTAAAAGGGCAAAACCCACAACTCAAACCCGCACTTTTCATGGGGCATATGGATGTGGTGCCGGTTGATGAACAAACTAAAGACCAATGGTTACAACCACCTTTTAGCGGCAACGTAGTAGACGGCGTAATTTGGGGTAGAGGTGCAATTGACGATAAGGTCAGTGTGCTGGCACTAATGGAATCCTTAGAGTGGTTTTTAGCAAAAAATAAAATACCCCAAAGAGATATCTATTTTGCCTTTGGTCACGATGAGGAGGCAGGCGGCGCAGGTGCAAAAGCGATAGCCAAATATTTTGTTGAGCAAGGTATCCAGTTTGAATTTATCTTAGACGAAGGTGGCGTGATTACCGACGGTATTATTCCCGGTACAACTCAACCTATAGCTTTAGTGGGAGTGGCCGAAAAAGGCTTTGTGAATTTTAGGCTTAGCGTGAAAGCTGAGGGTGGACATTCATCACAACCACCAGCACATACTGCAGCGGGCATTTTGGCCAGTGCCATAGTGAATCTAGAAAACAACCCGTTTGATACCCGAACTGAGTTTTTTGAATTGATGTTCGATAACATTGGTTATTCGATGCCGTTATCCCAACGTTTACCTCTGGCTAACTTATGGTTATTTGAACCATTAGTACTTAGCAAACTTCTTAAAAGCCCCAGCTCAGCAGCCAGCGCTCGCACTACAACAGCCGTCACTATGTTACAAGGCAGCACTAAGTCAAACGTACTCCCTACTATTGCAACCGCAGTGGTAAATTTTAGAATATTACCCGGCGATACAGTAGACAGTATTCAAGCGCACCTTGAACGCGTAATCGATGACTCTCGAGTGGTACTTTCTGCAGAACTGGCCAACGAAGCATCAGCAGTATCACCCACCGATAATATTGGTTTCAAGTTAATAGAAAGCTCAATCAGACGTTTGAACGACAATGTGCTTGTCACGCCCTACCTGGTACAAGGGGCAACAGATTCAAGGCATTTTCAGGCACTCTCTGATAATATTTATCGCTTTATGATGGTCTCACTCAATCCAGACACACTAAAACAATTCCACGGGCTGAATGAGCAAATTACTGTCAAAGACTATTTCAACGCCATCCAATTTTATTACGCGATGTTAGAGCAAACCGCCAGCGGACAATAGCGAGTCGTAGTATGTTAGATTTATAGCTAAGCTTTATAATGTAGGATTAGAAGAGATATCAATGCAAAACAGATACGCTGCTGTTTCAGTATGGTTACATTGGTTAATGGTACTGATGTTTATAGCTGTTTATTCTACTATTGAGCTACGAGTCTTATTTCCACGTGGCTCAGAAGATCGCGAGCTGATTAAAACGGCACATTTTTTGTTAGGACTATCAGTGTTTGTACTCGTGTGGTTGCGCATTTTAGCGCGAGTTGTCACCGAAACCCCAAGCCGTGAAAACTATGGTAAATTTCAGACTTACTTGTCAAAATTTGTGTTCTTTGCACTATATGTATTAATGATTATCATGCCCCTTTTGGGTTGGTCTATCGTCAGTGCCGAAGGGCATATTATTAATATACTGAGCTTTGAATTACCGTCTCTTCTGGATACAAATAAAGATCTTGCCCACGACATTGAAGAAATACACGAAACCTTGGGTAAAGTTGGCTACGGTCTCATTGCCCTACATGCTACAGCAGCTCTGGGTCATCACTATATCAAGAGGGATAGCACCCTGAAACGAATGTTGCGATTTAAGGAATAAAGTGGATTACAATCACGAACACAAATCAGACCGCATAGGTTGGATACGCGCCGTAGTATTAGGTGCCAACGATGGCATCGTATCTACTGCAAGCTTAATAATTGGTGTCGCTGCCTCGCAAGCAGCGGGTGATAACCTATTCACTGTTGGTATAGCGGGTCTAGTGGCGGGCGCAATGTCGATGGCCGCGGGTGAATATGTATCAGTTAGCTCTCAAACTGATATTGAAAAAGCAGAACTGACCCTAGAAAAAAGTCATATTCAAAAAAATTGGACATTAGAAGTAGAAGAGTTAGCTAGCATCTACCAAGAAAGAGGGGTCGAGTCTCGATTAGCTAAACAAGTGGCCATACAATTAATGGAAAAAGACGCCATAGGTAGCCATGCTAGAGATGAACTGGGCATAACCGATTTATCTCAGGGCAACCCTCTACAGGCTGCGATATATTCTGCAGTGTCTTTTTCAATAGGCGCCTCATTACCACTGTTGATGATATTACTGGTTAGTGAGACCACCTTAATACCAGCAGTCATCTGCATTTCACTATTGTCCCTTGTTGTATTAGGCAGCATATCAGCGCACGTAGGCGGTGCTTCCAAAACCAAAGGCGCCCTACGAGTTTTGTTTTGGGGATGTTTAGCTATGGCGGTATCAATGGGAGTGGGTAGTCTATTTAACGTGGGTCTTTAGAATGTTTTTATTCGTCATGTTTAGCTTATGTGTATAAGTATTGATTGTTATTATTCGAAGCTATGCCCGTTACTCGGTATCAAAAGTAACGGGCAGCTTACTCCGAGTTAATTAGCTAGTTACGCACTTCACCGTCACCCATCACGATAAATTTTTCTGTCGTAAGGGATTCTGCACCCATTGGCCCATAAGCATGTAATTTGCTGGTGGAGATACCAATTTCAGCACCTAACCCTAACTGGCCACCATCAGAGAAACGTGATGACGCATTGGCCATGACCACTGCAGAGTTAATCCGGCGGATAAAAGCTTGAGTTTTAGAATAATCTTGGCTCACAATCACTTCTGTATGACCTGAGCTATATTCTTCAATATGTTCAATTGCCAGCTCAAAATCAGAGACTACTTTCACTGCTATTTCCATAGCTAAGTATTCTGCATGCCAATCTTCTTCGGTCGCGATTTGTGCACCGCTGAAAAAATCGATGCTGTTTTCACAAGCGTGAATAACCGTATCGTACTCGGCTAATAATGCTGCCGCTTTAGGCAAAAACGTTGCTGCGACATCTTGGTGTACTAGTAATGTTTCTAAAGAATTACATACGCCGGTACGCTGAGTTTTACCATTTTTAAGTATATTCAACGCCTTCACTTCGTCAGCTGCGCTGTCTACATATAAATGACACACCCCTTTGTAATGCTGGATGACAGGGATACGGCTATTTTCACATACAAAACGAATTAGCCCTTCGCCGCCTCTAGGGATGATCAAATCAATGGATTCATCTAGCGTCATCAACTCATTCATCACGGCACGATCTGTATCAGGCACGACTACCACAGCGGCAGGATCGAGTTGCTGTTTGGCCAAAGCAATTTCAATGCACACAGCTAAGGCTAAGTTTGAATGTATAGCTTCTTTACCGCCACGTAAAATCACAGCATTACCTGCCTTTATGCATAACGCAGCAGCATCGATGGTCACATTAGGCCGAGATTCGTAAATCATCGCAATCACACCCAATGGAATACGCATTTTACCCACCTGAATACCACTTGGCATACGTTGAATGTTACTAATATTGCCTACCGGATCAGCTTGACCTGCTATCTCAATCACGGCATCAGCAATGCTTTTAATTCGCTCAGGGTCAAGGGCTAATCGGTCAAGCATGGCTGCGTCTAAGTTGTTTTCTTTCGCTGCGTCTAGATCCTTAACATTAGCTGCCAATATGCTATCAGTATTGGCTATGAGTGCTTGGGCGATATCAGTTAATAACTGATTTTTTTGCTTCGCTGTTAAGTTAGCGACTTGACGTGCTGCCTTTTTAGCTTTTAGTGCCGCTTCGGCAATTGAGAAACTCATTCTATTGATCCTTTTATAAACATGTAATCTAAATGCTAGATACTTAAAGTAGTACTAAATCATCACGATGTATTGCTGTTTCGCCCAAAGAGTAGCCCAAAGTAGCTTCAATTTTTTGGCTGTTTAACCCCTTTATTGCGGTTAAGTCAGATGCGTTATACAAAACAATGCCTTTGGCTATAGGGTTATCCTGATAGGTAATATTAACCGCTTCGCCAGACAAAAACTGACCACTCACCTTAATAATGCCAGAAGGTAACAATGATGCACCTTTTTCTAACAATGCTTGTTGAGCACCCTGGTCTATATCTATTTTACCTTTGACTTTTAATGTATGCCTTAACCAATTATCACGAGCACTGTCTAAGCTTTTATTTGGCTTGAATAATGTGCCGGGTGAGCGCCCGTTGGCCAGTTCTTCAAACACTGTTTTATCTCGACCATTAACAATTAAAGTTTGAATACCCGAATCAACACATTTTTGTGCTGCTTGAATTTTAGTGTGCATACCACCGGTGCCTGTGTCGCTGCCAGCACCGCCCGCTAACCGATAAATGCTGTCATCAATAACGGTCACTTCAGGTATTAACTTAGCCGTTGCATTGCTTCTTGGATCAGCATCATATAAACCGTCAATATCAGAACAAATAATCAGTGTATCTGCCTCTGCTACCAATGCTGTGTAAGCAGCTAGGTTATCGTTGTCACCCACTTTTAGCTCATTAATTGCCACAGTATCATTTTCGTTCACTATAGGTAGCGCATGATTTTTTAGTAGTTCGCGTAAGGTGTTTTTGATATTGACGTAACGGGTGCGATTATGTAAATCATCGGCAGTCAGCAATATTTGCGCGCAATCAAAATCAAACAAACTGGCCCAATTCGCCATCATTTGAGTTTGGCCTATCGCAGCCATGGCTTGCTTCTCAACAATAGAAGGGCTGTGCTTAAATGCAATTTTACCTTTACCTGCGGCAACACTGCCTGAAGAAACCAAAATCACTTCTTTGCCCTGTTTTCGACTATTGCTAATAAATTTGGCAATATGTAATAGAAACTCCTGACTGCATTGATTATTATTAGGTGCAATCAAGCTGCTACCGACTTTAATCACTGCCCGTTTCCAGTTAACCTCAAACATATCTTACCTCGCTGCGTTAGAGGCGTAGAGTACGATAAAATTAAGGATTAACAAGCGAATGTAGTTATAAGCTATGATCTAAAAATCAACTAGTTATAAATTCATTCATGCAAAAGCAATCGTTATGAATGAAAAGTGCAATCAAAACGTTCTTAATATAAGTT
>OOEG01000022.1_pt1 | contig 14046 bp, 12 predicted proteins | sample 1670351 | NCBI WGS metagenome assembly OOEG01 (sample SAMEA98142418, study PRJEB22522) | marine metagenome | biome: marine biome; feature: marine water body; material: sea ice | place: Arctic Ocean | collected 11-Sep-2015 | depth 1.5 m
CATTCGCTATACAACGTGAATATAACTTCAGTGAAAGTATTGTTTACGGTATAGGTAGTGGATTAGGTTGGGCGATAGCGATCACCTTACTTGCCGCGGTTCGTGAAAAACTTAAATATGCAGACATGCCGGAAGGTATACGAGGTTTGGGTTCAGTATTTATGATTACTGGATTGATGGCACTTGGTTTCCAATCATTTACCGGCATTGCACTGTAAACGACACTTTGAGGAATAATTAAATGAATCCGAATGAAATTTATCTTGGTGTGGGAATGTTTATCGCCATAGTTTTAGCGTTAGTGTTTATCATCATGTTTGCAAAATCTAAATTGGTACCAGAAGGTGAAATAACCATTACAATTAATGGTGGTGCTGAAGCATCCATCACAGCTCAGCCGGGTGACAAGCTTTTAGGCGCTTTGGCCAACGCTGGTATATTTGTTTCTTCAGCTTGTGGCGGTGGAGGCACATGTGGCCAATGCCGTGTCGATATCAAAGCCGGTGGTGGAGAACTCCTACCAACTGAGGTAGACCATATTAGCAAAAAAGAGGCTAAGCAAGGCTGTCGATTATCTTGTCAGGTATCTATTAAAGAAAATATGGACATTGAGTTAGAAGAAGAAATTTTTGGAATCAAAAAGTGGGATTGTGAAGTTGTTTCAAATGATAACAAAGCCACTTTCATCAAAGAGCTTGTCTTAAAGATACCTAATGGCGAGAGTGTTCCTTTCCGAGCGGGTGGTTATATTCAAATTGAAGCGCCACCTCATCATGTTAAGTACAAAGATTTTGATATTCCTGAAGAGTACCGAGGTGATTGGGAAAGGTTTGGTTTCTTCAATATTGAGTCAAAAGTTGAAGATGAAACTATTCGGGCTTATTCAATGGCTAATTATCCTGAAGAAGCAGGTATTATTATGTTGAATGTGCGAGTCGCTTCACCGCCACCTAACAACCTTACGTTACCAGCAGGGAAGATGTCTTCTTATATATGGAGCTTGAAAGAAGGTGATAAAGCAACTATTTCAGGTCCATTTGGTGAGTTCTACGCAAAAGAGAGCCCTGCTGAGATGGTATTTGTTGGTGGTGGTGCAGGTATGGCACCAATGCGTTCGCACATATTTGACCAATTACGCAGAATAAATACCACACGTCCAATTACATTTTGGTACGGGGCTAGATCTTTGCGCGAAATGTTTTACGTAGAAGATTTCGATATGTTGCAAAAAGAGAACGATAATTTTAAATGGCATGTTGCCTTATCGGACCCTCAGCCTGAAGATAATTGGGAAGGTGACACAGGGTTTATTCATAACGTATTGTTGAAAAATTATCTAAAGGACCATCCAGCTCCTGAAGATTGTGAGTTCTACATGTGCGGACCACCCATGATGAATGCGGCTGTTATTAATATGCTTAAAGAATTAGGTGTGGAAGACGAGAACATCATGTTAGATGACTTCGGCGGATAACCTTAACGCAGTGTTAATATTAATTTTTTAAAGGGGCTATATGTCCCTTTTTTTTATAGGTTCAAAATAAAGTATGCAAACGATTTTTAACATCAGAATTTTGATTGTTATTATTTTTACAATCCTAATGGCTTGCTCATCGCCTAAAAACCAAGAAACATACATATCAGGCCCAACAATGGGAACCACATATAATGTAAAGTTTGTATCTGTAGATGGCGTAGAACAGCAAAAATTAAAACGAGAGATTGACCAATCTTTACTCAATATCAATCAATTAATGTCGACCTATATCAAAGATTCTGAACTAAGCAGGTTTAATCAGTGGAGGAGCGTTGAGCCTTTTCCTATGTCAGCACAAACTTTGGATGTATTAATTGAAGCAAAACGTTTGGGTGTTATGAGTGCTGGATTGTTAGATGTAACGATAGGACCATTGGTCAATCTTTGGGGATTTGGTCCACAAAATCGTCCGGAGAAAGTTCCAACTGAAAAATTGATTGACACAACACGACAAAAAGTTGGATTAGACAAATTAAAGATTGGGACAACTTGGGCCAGTAAAAGCCATCCTGACCTATATATAGATTTATCAACTATTGCTAAAGGTTACGCTGTTGACAAGCTTGCAGAACTATTACAGACCTTCAGCATAAACAACTACCTTGTAGAAATAGGTGGCGAGATGCGATTAGCTGGTCAAAAAGCCTCGGGTAAGCCATGGAAAATTGCCATCGAAAAGCCCGAAACAGAACAACGTTCAATACAAAAAATTATTAGCGTTGGTGACAATGCAGTCGCTACATCAGGGGACTATCGTAACTACTATGAGCAAAATGGAGTTCGCTATTCACACTTAATCAATCCAACCACTGGTTATCCCATTAAACATAATCTAGTGTCTGTCACGGTGATTCATGCTTCCTCTATGACAGCCGATGGTTTGGCAACAGCACTGAATGTGATGGGTAAAGAAAAAGCATTAGAATTGGCAGAAAAGGACGGTATAGCAGTGTTACTAATTACTAAAGAAAAGGACGGTTTTACCGAGTATACTAGTTCTAAATTTGAGCAACATGTCATTGTTCATTAAAACCACACCACGTTGATATCGATTTTTTTGGAGACAGGTTTGAGTACCTTTATTTTTGCATTTATATTTTTTATAGTCGTAGTAGTCGCCATGTCGGTAGGCTATATATTTCAACAAAAAACCATTGCTGGCAGTTGTGGGGGATTAGGCGCTCTAGGCATAGCTAAAGCTTGTGATTGTCCAGAACCTTGTGATAGAAAGAAAATGCGACTAGAAAAAGTTCAAGCTAGAGAAGCTAAACTAAATCAATGGAAAAAGGACCAAATTCTTTAATCCAATTCAAATAAATCAAAACTAATGAAAACTAATGAAAACGTTAGCTATTATGACGTTTTTACATTGATATATTTTAATATTCCGGCAAAATGCTGATTATATATACAGTGAATTGTTGGCTTATTATTTGCGCAAAATCATTCACATCGATATGGACTGTTATTACGCAGCCGTTGAGATGCGAGACAACCCAGAATATCGGAATGTGCCACTTGCCATCGGCGGAAGTACTGATAGGCGCGGTGTAATATCGACCTGTAATTATCAAGCTCGAACCTATGGCGTACGATCAGCGATGGCCACGGCTCACGCCTTGAAGCTATGTCCTGAATTAGTGTTAGCCCCGGGCAGGATGGCTTTATACAGTGAAATATCCCTACAGATACGCGAAATATTCAGCAGATACACAGACAAGGTAGAACCCCTTTCATTAGACGAAGCCTATTTAGATGTGTCTGATTGTACCTTGTTCTCGGGTAGCGCTACCTTAATTGCCGAAGATATAAGACGAACCATATTTGAAGAAACACAACTCACTGCTTCAGCAGGAGTTGCACCTTGTAAATTTGTTGCCAAAATTGCCAGTGATGAAAATAAGCCCAATGGCATCTGCGTCATTACACCGGATAAATTAGATGCCTTTGTGGTTGCATTACCCCTTGGGAAAATCCCGGGCGTCGGTAAAGTCACACTTACTAAGTTAAATAATATGGGACTTTATAGCTGTGCTGATGTACGCCAGTTTCCTTTTGAAGACTTAATCAAACGGTTTGGTAAGTTTGGTTTAGTGATATGGGATAGAAGCCATGGATTAGATGACCGCAACCTAAGCCTTGCCAGACAACGCAAATCAGTAGGAGTAGAAAGAACTTTAGCTGAAGACATTCACTCACGGGATGAATGTGTCAAAATGATTAACAATCTTTTCCCCTTATTAGAGCAACGACTAAAAAAGTCTCAAGCTAACATTCAGAGTCAGGGCATAAAGCTCAAGTTTTGTGATTTCCAACAAACAACCGTTGAGCATAGATGTCAGGTATTAGATAAACAGTACTTTCTTAAGCTATTATCTGAGGGTCTTTCGCGCCAGGCTAATAGGGGCATTAGATTGGTGGGGCTTCATGTTGCTTTAGCAGAAGCTGAAGAAACAAAGCAGTTAGCTTTTTTGTTTTCATCTTCCGAAGAATAAAATCCTGTAAATAGTTACACTAAGCACAGATATTTCTACATCAAGATAACAAGGAAATTGATTTGTGCAAAAAATGCCCAATAACGTTTGGTTATTAACTTTAATCCAAGCTTTAGCTTTGAGTGCAGGCACTATGCTGGTTCTTGCAGGCGGTGTTTTAGGTGCCCAACTTACACCAGAGCCAAAATGGTCAACTCTTCCTTTAGCCATGAGTATTGTAGGCACTGCTTGTGGTGTGGTACCTATCACACGTTTAATGCAGCACTTTGGTAGAAAACCAGTTTTCATTATGTCAACTGTTCTAGGGTCGCTAGTGGCACTGTTAGCCGCTGCAAGCATTGCCAATAATAGCTTTTGGGGGGTAGTATTATCTGCTTTTTTATTGGGTTTGATGATGTCTGCAATTCAACAAATACGATTTGCAGCCATGGAATCAGTCAACGTTGAGTTGATACCTAAAGCCGCTTCCACTGTATTGTTGGGCGGATTAGTTGCCGCTATCTTGGGCCCAGAATTAGTGACTCTTGGTCAATTTTTTTCGGACCAAGACTTTGTCGGAGGATTTTATTTAACAGCCGCTTTATTGTTATTGTGCAGCTTGCTATTTACTCAAATTGACAATACTCACATTCTTACAGAGGATTCTTCGCTTAGCGGACGAAAATTAAGTGTCATAACACGTCAGCCAGTATTCATACTTGCCGTTTCCGCATCGGTGGTAGGTTACGCTTTGATGAGTTTTATCATGACAGCAACACCATTGCATATGCATGTTCACGAGACTTATTCTTTGCAAGATACAAAATGGGTGATCCAAAGTCATATTTTTGCGATGTTTTTTCCATCACTATTTAGTGGATGGTTAATCAGTAAGTTAGGTACTTCAAATATTATCACCTTAGGCTTAACCACCTATACCGCCACTATCATCATTGCACTAACAGGCAGCGAATGGTTAAGTTATTGGAGCGCATTGGTTTTATTAGGTATTGGATGGAATTTTTTATTTGTTGGCGGCACCGTTTTACTATCACAGAGCTATCAACCTAATGAAAGATTTAAAGTCCAAGGTTTGAATGAATTTTTAGTATTTGGTTGTCAAGCTACTGCGGCACTAAGTGCAGGCGTATTTCTCAATCTAATTGATTGGCGCGGTTTATTGATTGCTAGCTTTGCGATTATTGCGGTTCAATTGATAGTAATTACATGGCAACAAAACAGACAAAAACACTATACCGCATAACATTAACAAATCTTAAACAGCTAGGAGTAATTATGTCATTAAGAATAGGACGTTACCGTCATTATAAAGGTAATGAATATGAAGTGATTGGTGTAGCTATACATTCGGAAGATGAAACCGAATTAGTCGTTTATCGCCCTCTTTACGGTGCAAAAAGTTTATGGGTTAGGCCTTTAAGTATGTTCATTGAAACAGTACAGGTTGACGGCGAAACACAGCTAAGGTTTGAGTATATTAGCTGAGTATTTACAGACAAACCTAAAGTGTGAATTTAAATAATGAGATGATTATCATACTGTTAATTTCTAATTTGAACCTTACATCACAGTTTTTAATACGTTTTTAGCATTGTTTGAACTATATCAGATTAGATTACATGAGTTACATGAGCCAAATTTAAGACAATTTTTTTGTCTAGAAAAAGTTGGCTATACATAAGTTTGATGTTCGACCCCCTTCAAGCCTGAACTTCAAAAAAGTGACCACAAACAGAGATGGATCGAAGTTGAATAAATATTACTGTTAAGCGAAAAGCAAAACGGTAGCAGTCCACAAAAAACCAGCGAAGAGCGCCGCATAGGTTGCTGGCACGATCTGCGACTTCACATGATCCATTAAGTCGCAACCTGTTGTCATAGAGCTCAAAATAGTAGTGTCTGAGATAGGTGAGCATTGGTCACCGTATACACTGCCATTTAAAATAGTTGCAAAACAGACCATCATAAACAATTCAGGGTTGTGCAGGCCTTGACTCTGAGCAATGGTCCATGCCAAAGGTAAACCCAAGGGGAAAGCAATGGCATAGGTGCCCCAACTGGTGCCGGTTGAGAAAGCGATAACCATAGTCATAAGTTGTAAAATTATAGGTAAACACCAAAACGGGATGTGCTCCCCCAAAGATTCAACCAAATAGATGCCGCCACCCAATTGTTTGCTCAGCACACCTATCGTCAGGGCAAACATCAATATAACAGAAGCCACCACTACGCCTTTCAAGCCATTACCAAAACCATCTAACACATGTTTAAGTGCCATTCCTTTTGCCAAAGCCATAAAAATAGATAAAAACAAAGCGCCTGAGAAAGCCCAATGAATTTGTGGTGAACCCGTTATAAAATATGAGCTAATAGCGATTATAATTAGACTCACTAAGGGTAATATAAACTCTAATCTATGAGCTGTATACCCTTCAGGAACTTGGCTTTCGTGTAACTCTTTAGCGCTAATCGGTGAAGCGTTAGGTGCGTCTAATTCGCCTGTTTCAGTCACTCGTTTGATTGCTTTTTTTAGTGGTGCGCCACTAAATGTGGTAATGTTCAAACTAAGCAATAAAGTGCCTAAAACAGCAAATATCGCGTAGAAACTAAAAGGAATGCTAGCAAAAAAGAACGCTATTCTGTCATTTTCTGTGGCTAAAAATGCAACCCCTGGAATGAACAAAAAAGCCTGTATATAGGCAGGCCAAGCATTAAATGCAATGATCGACGCAATAGGTGAAGCGGTAGAATCAACGACGTAACTGAGTTCCTCGTGACTCACCCCAGCCTTGTCCGCAATGGGTTTGACTGTTGTACCTACCAATACTGTACTCATGGTGCCTCCTTGAAAAAACACCAAGCCTAAAAACCAAGTGACAACCTTGGCTGAACGTGGGCCTTTTACATAATGTTGACTCATATGATCGGCAAAAGCCTTGGCCGCGCCTGTTTTTGCCCACATGCCCATTAAACCTCCGAGCAACCATAAATATAAAATCAAAATAGATGCAGCACTTGATGTACCTATATTAGGGATAAATACCTCATGGGTAATATCGAATCGCCCCAACATTACTGCACCTATCACTATTCCGGCAAATAATGCAACCAGAGGCTCACGAGTCATTAAGCATAAAACAACAGCTACTAAGGCAGGCAATAATGACCAAATGCCAAAATGAAAGTCGGCTTTAAGTAAAACGATGTCATCAATACCATTTTTATACACCCACTGCTGTGATAGAGAAGGCTTACTTTGTTGGTTATTCAGAATTGATTGTCTTAGAGGGGACTCAGTATAAGGTACAAGATTTTCTATCGTATTCTCTTTAGCGCTCGCGCGATAAACCAACTGTCCTAATTCATTATCATATGTTTGATATTGTAATTGGGTTTCAACCCAAGTTGGACTGATCTTAAAGTTAATAAAAAAAGCAGTTGCCAGACTGATCGCGAAAAAAATGAAGCTAATACGTTTTGTAAATTGAAACATGCGGGTTATCTTAACGGTCTTATATTTTTTATAGTTTGTAGTCTGTTGTAGCAAACGTCTAGGATTTACTTAATTTTAATCAAAGGACAATATTTATGCGTTCAAAAATTCTTTTAGTTACTGCGATCACCGCCTTTTTTGCAACTCATTCTGCTATTTCACAAAACAAGTGGGCCGATGCAAAGATAACTAGCCAACCTGTGAGTGGAACTGTACATATGCTAGAGGGCATGGGTGGCAATATTGGCGTATCTGCTGGTCCTGAAGGTATCTTGATCATTGATGACCAGTATGCTCCATTGGCTGAAAAAATAGCAGCCGCTATTAACAACATTTCAAACACAGAGATTAAATACGTCGTGAATACTCACTATCATGGCGATCACACTGGTTCCAATGCCTACTTCAAGGAAGTCAAAGGTAGTACTATATTTGCTCATGATAATGTGCGTAAACGTTTGGTAAAAAAAGAAGAACATACACACGCAGAACTACCTGTTGTTACCTTTCAACAAGGTGTGACCTTTCACTTTAATGGCGACACCATCAGTGTCATGCATATGCCAGCAGGTCATACCGACAGCGATAGCGTAGTATGGTTTGAAGAAGCCAATGTTTTACACCCTGGAGACTTGTTCTTTGAAGGACGTTTTCCTTATATTGATATAGATGGCGGAGGCACGGTTACTGGTTATATTAATAACGTAACTAAACTGATTGGGATGCTGAAAGACGATACTAAGATAATCCCTGGACACGGTAAGTTAGCTACTAAAGCCGATTATCAAAAAGCTTTGGATATGCTAGTTGATACTGCTTCCACGGTAAAAGGCATGAAAGCCAAAGGTATCAGTCTTGACGATGCGGTGAAGCGAGGTTTAGGTGAAAAATACACATCTTGGGCGTGGAACTTTATTACCGAAGAAAAGTGGGTCACCACTTTATATATTGGACAGTAACTAGAAAAGCTAAACCAATGTCACTAATTTACTCGACTGAACAACAGTATTTACAGATAAAAAATTGGTTTCGTAATTATTAGGAAATTTACACATGGGGAGGGCCAAATATGACCTATCCCATGTCTGACGAAAACTTTCTTAAATCTCTAACAGCTGAGCATTTCAAATCATTTTGTCTACTAAACGATGAGCAACAACTTGCCACACTTGGTCAATATTAAAGGCGCATAGTACATCATCACCTTGGACGCCTCGCAGTTAATCCCAAACACCGCGTTCAAGGATTAGCAAAATATTAACTACAAAAATACTTGAGCAAGCCTTTTTAGATCAATCAGCCAAAGGCACCTCTTTATTTGTGTTCAAAGACAATACTGCGGCGCACCAGTGTTATCAATCTCACGGTTTTATTGAAATAGAGTATCCTGAACAGTCTTTACCTGGAAATATGCAAAATTGTGTTTATATGGTTTTATCTGCAACAAATCAAAAGTGAATGTTATTTACTCTAAAAAATAAAATATATTGATTTTGCTTTTATATAATCTGTATTGTAGATATTCAACTATTAGTTGCAGTTTCCATGATAGATGAAAAAGTTTTTGGGCAAGTTTGAGCAATTTGTTTTGTCATCCATTCTTAATCTAAGTGACAACCCCTATTGCTTTGCCATTAGCCAATTACTCTCATAAACATTAAAACGTGATGTGGCAACTGGCGTACTGTATACAGCCTTAGAAAGGTTAGAAAAGTTAGAAAAAATGCTTGCTCACCAGTAAAATGGGTGAGAACACGCCAGAAAGAGATGGACGCGCCAAGGAGTGCTTTAAATTTACGGCTCGAGGGCAAAAGGACTTAAACGCAGTAAAGAGGCGTTAATCAATATGTGGCAGGGGTGAACTTATCTATCCAATATAAAGTGTGCAGCGAATGAATCCCCAAAGACTAATCGAAAAATTCCTGCATTGGACGTTACCAAATGAGTTGAAAGGTTCTGTTTTGAGTGATTTGGCAGGAGAATGTTGTTGTTTAGCAGAACAAACATCTTTAAAAGCCTATTACTGGTATACCCGTCAAGCACTTTTGACCAGCCTGCAATTTTTAACTAAAACTAAAAGAGGCTTAATAATATTTTTACTTGGAATAATTGTATTTGTTAGCATGACTTCAATGACCATGTTGATGAGTGGCGAAATAATGATGTTTGTAAATGTACCCTCATTTTTAATCGTGATTCCCCCAGCACTCATTCTCACTTTCGCCGGCAGCTCGAAACAATCTCGCAATAATGCTTTTGGAGTATTGTTTAGTGAAGATCTAAATTTAAGTCGAGAAGAGTTAATCACAGCAAAACAACTATTTACCACCTTTGGAAATATGAATATGTTGATGGGACGCATCGGTGTCATCATTGGCGCTATTGCCATAGCTTCAAATATTGAGGCAAAGGTATTTAGCCAGATTTTTGGTCCAGTGTTTGCGGTTTGAGTACTGACACTTCTTTACGCAATATTGATAAAAGCACTGTGTTACGCAGCAGAGGCCAATATCCAATTTAAAATTATCAAAATGGCCTCTTAATTTACATATCGAAACTAAGGCGTTTTTGTGTAGCGCTTTTCACCCGCAATCCATGTTTCAAGCACTTGGGTTTTCCAAATATTTTGAGGTGATGTTGTAAAAATATCTTGGTCTATCAAAATAAAATCAGCCCACTTCCCTTGCGTTAATCCGCCTAAAATTTTCTCTTGGTGAGCTGCGTAAGCTGCATCCAAAGTAAAACCACGGAAGGCTTGTTTGAGTGTCACCGCTTCACTAGGTATCCAGCCACTGTCTGGTGAGTTGTTTCGATCTTGCCTAGTAACTGCGGCGTGTAAACCAAAAAATGGGTTGGAGAGCTCCACCGGGAAATCAGATCCGAAAGCCACGGGTGAGCCTTGTTCTAAGAAGGTTTGCCATGCGTAAGCGCCTTTTAATCTTGCGGTACCGACTCTGTCTTTCGCCATATTCATATCACTGGTAGCGTGGGTAGGTTGCATAGCAGGGATAATATTTAGAGCTTTAAAGCGAGGAATATCATCCACATTTACCACTTGAGCATGTTCAACACGGTTACGAAGTGACTTCCCACCCATTCGCTCAAAGCTATCAGCAAACTGGTCTAGGGCTAAACGGTTGGCTCTGTCACCTATGGCATGAAAGTTAAGTTGAAACCCCTTGCCCAAAACCAAATCAAATAGTGGTTTTAAATCTTGCTCACGGGTTACCAATAAACCCGTGTTATCTTGGGCATCAGAATAAGGTTGCAACAAGGCAGCTCCTCGGCTACCAAGGGCACCGTCACCGTATGCCTTAACACTTCTGATAGATAACCAGTCGTATTGGTCTTGCACGTGGCCAGTTTCTAATAGTTGCCTCAAATCCGCTGAGGTTGCCGCAATCATAGGATAGATGCGCACTGGTAACGAGTCTTCAGCCACACGTTTTTTGTAATAGTTGTACACCACTTTACCGATACCGGCATCATGCACACTGGTTATACCCTCAGAAAGCAAATGTTCGCCGGCAGCATTTAATTGCGCAGTTAACGTAGCTTCAGAAATTTTAGGCAGGTGTTTAAGCATTAAGCTTTCCGCATTATCAATTAAGACTCCCGTAGGGTTACCTTGTTCATCCCGCACAATTTTTCCGCCCGGAGGATCCAGAGTATCTTTAGTAATACCGGCTATTTCAAGGGCTTTTGTGTTAACCCAACTGGCATGGCCATCCACTCGAGACAACATTACAGGCTTATTATTGACATATTCATCTAACAAACTGGCAGTGGGGTAAGCCTTACCAGGCCAGAGCACTTGATTCCAGCCTCGCCCTGTTACCCAAGGCAAATCTTGCTGAGTTTTAGCATATGCCTGCACCATTTTTGCCGCATCTAAAGCTGATTTGCTTTCACGTAAATCAACTTGCAATAATGTTTCACCTAATCCCATCACATGACCATGAGCGTCGATGAGCCCCGGTAACAACACTTTATTTTCACCATCTATAAAGGTTGCATTAGGATATTTTTGGCGAAGCTCCTCTGCGCCGATAGCCACAACTTTTCCCGCATCAAAAACCATGTTTGAAAAATGGATAAGTTCTCCAGCATTATTAAGGGTATAACCTTTGACATTGCCAATATGGCTAGATGCAGCCAGCATCGACCCGCTGACAAAAAACAAACATAAAAAAGATACTATTTTCACAAATGCTCCCGCATAAACGTTTTACATAATTTGCACCAGATTTTTATTTGATGCAAGACTTGCACAATGATGCCCACTAATAAATCTGCTTGTGTTATGAGATGGCGATATAAAACATAATTTATGGCAACCGAGTCAGTGTGCAGCTATTAATTTGCAGACTTTTATATGATTTAAAAAATTAAGCTTTTAAAATCATATAAACCTATCGGCAAACTATTAGAGCATTAACTAACGACATGGATTCACTGTAACAGCTTAAAACTTAACCATATTTGTATATTCATTTATTAAAAAACTTGGTTTACATCTTTATGAAGACTAATACAGTAATACCACATTTTGCTGTATCGGTTACTGACTTCAAAATTTGGTAGATGTTAACTCCAATTATTTAAATCTTTAAAAGCATATGTTTTTTGATTGATTTGAGCATTTTATTGTTCGATTTCATGACTTAAATATTTATCTGTAGAACAGATTGAATAATACAATTGGCTTAAGAATAGACCTTATCTGGACAATACCCGTTCGCAATATGACTATTGAAGGACTTAAAATTTTTATTGCGTATGAGTTTCTTTATGTATCATTTTCCTTGTAAATTATAAGCCAAATTTATTATTTTAAATCAACAAACTAGGTATTTGATATAGATGATCGTCTTGCCATATTTTAGTCATTTTTTGTTGATCAATATTGCCGCCAGATAACATCACTAATACTTTTTGTTCACTGTTTTGTGATTTAAGCCACTCAACCACACCGCCCATGCTCATCGCACAAGTGGGCTCAACATGAATTTTCAATAGATGTTGCAGCCACTGGGTCCAGTAAGCGATTTTGATTTCATCCACTTCATAAAAACCGTCTAGATCCTGCAGGTGTGGAAAAGTTTTTTCGCCAACTTGTAATGTTGCAGCACCGTCAGCCAAAGTATTCGGCTGTTCCGGTAAAGTTTGAATAACACCAGTACGCAAAGATTGTGCGGCATCATTAGCCATTAAAGGCTCAGCTCCCATCACACTTGCATTTGGATATAAAGCTCTGGTGCTAATCAGTGAGCCAGATACTAACCCGCCACCGCCAACTGGTGCAAACACACTGTCTACCTCGCCTGTTTGCTCAAGAGCTTCAAGGGTAGCCGTTCCTTGGCCGGCTATAATATCGTTATGGTTAAAAGGTGGCATCCATAAAACGCCATCTTGTTTCGCAGCCTCTGCTACCTTTTCGTCAGCTTCTTTTCGGGTCGCACTTAAATCTAAGGTTGCGCCATAATACAAAGTGGCTGCAGCTTTCACTTTTGAAACGTTGTGCGCACTAAATATAGTTGCGCTGACACCCAAAATCTTAGCTGCATATGCCACCGCTTGTGCATGATTACCTGAGCTGCTGGCTACTACGTGAGTGCCAAGGCGGCCATCCTCCTTAGCTTTTAGCAACATATTTAGTGCACCGCGAATTTTAAACGCACCCGTTTTTTGAAAACATTCTGCCTTAAACAATATCTTATGCCCTAACCAACTGTTCAATAATTGAGATTCAAGCACTGGGGTTTTATTAATAAAAGGGCTAATACGTTTTTTAGCAGATTGCACGTCAGCAAAAGTCACACTGGACATATATTTTTATCACCATCATTAGGATATTTTAGCGATATATACTCTAGCCTGTAGTTACAATTTTCGCATCAACAATTGTGCTGATTAATGACTAAAAACCTTGAAGATACAAAGTGGATCTCTTAACTCACTACTTGGTAACGCGTCTGATGTTAGTATCAGTAAAATAGCGAAACAACTAGCTTCGATTATCGGCGATACTGAGGGTCTGCATGTTATATTTATTATTGTACGGAACATGTATGCACTTACTAACAAATTCATTACCATAATCGAAAAAAAAGGTATGACTTGCCGTAAAGTTGATTACCATTCCATTCCACACCGCGCTATAACCCAATGTACAATCTAAACCGCTGGTCATTTTGATTTGAATGCAGAACTTAAAAACTGGATATCTGGGCAAAACAATCCAATCGAAAAGGAGCTGAATAAAGATAGGTGTTAGGCATTCAAAAAACCTTAGCCGACCATATATTTGCTATAAGTTAATATTAACGCATAGCATAGGGAGCAAATGCGTAAGTTTTAATAGATTGAAATTTAGAAAATTGCCGCCGGAAAGATAATTTTGCTTGTTTTAAGCTCGCAGCTCATAAATAAAAACACCCCGAAATCCCAAAAAACGCCTCAAATTGGTTGATCTTATTCATTCTAAATTTCTTATTAGCCTTTGTTCTCTTCATTAAGAT
>OOEG01000034.1_pt1 | contig 12919 bp, 10 predicted proteins | sample 1670351 | NCBI WGS metagenome assembly OOEG01 (sample SAMEA98142418, study PRJEB22522) | marine metagenome | biome: marine biome; feature: marine water body; material: sea ice | place: Arctic Ocean | collected 11-Sep-2015 | depth 1.5 m
GGTCACAGATTGCAACTTGGTGGTAATCAATTGTTTTCAGCTATGTATCTGAATGAGTTACTCAACCGATTATTACCCAAAGAAGTACCTCATCCTGAACTATTCTTATCCTATCAAAAAAGTCTACATTGGTTGTCGAGTGGTGGGGACATTGAACCCTGTTTACGTCAATTTGAATTGCTGTTGCTAGAAGATATGGGATACGGTATTGATTTGACTCAAGAATATGAGAGCGGTCAATCTGTCGATGTCGATGTTGATTATTGTTTTGTTCTAGAAAATGGAATTAGACGTATAGATAACAATGCACAAGGAAGCAACAGATTCAGTGGGAAAGCGTTGTTACAAGTCAGTAATAATATTTGGACAGCAAACAGTCTGCAATGTGCTAAACGAATTACCAGAATGGCACTCTCGCCACTACTTGGTCAAAAACCGCTCAAAAGCCGGGAGTTGTTTCAACAAACTTGGACGACTACCAAACCAGACAATAATGGGAATGTGAAATGAATGAAATTTTTCTTGGTGTGAACATTGATCACATTGCTACCTTGCGCAATGCACGAGGCACGTCTTATCCAGATCCTGTTCACGCCGCAGAAGTTGCTGAAAGAGCTGGTGCTGACGGAATAACAGTGCACTTGCGCGAAGACAGGCGGCATATCAAAGACCGAGATGTATTTATCCTCAAACAGACTATTCAAACCCGCATGAATCTTGAGATGGCCGTCACCGAAGAAATGCTGCAGATAGCTGTAAAAACAGCTCCAGAATTTTGCTGTTTGGTTCCTGAAAAACGTGAAGAATTGACCACCGAGGGTGGCCTAGATGTAGCGGGCAATCAATCGCGTATGAATGATGCCTGTGCTCGTTTAGGGGCCGCAGGAATTTTGGTATCACTATTTGTTGATGCTGATAAAAAACAAATTGATGCAGCGGTAGAAACCAATGCACCTTTTATTGAAATTCACACGGGCCAATACGCAGATTCGAACAACGAAGCTGAGCAACAAAAAGAGTTGGCTATATTGATTGAAGGCATCCAATATGCTCATTCAAAGGGTTTGAAGGTTAATGCTGGTCATGGCTTGCACTATCATAATGTCAAACCTATCGCGGCTATCCCTGAGTTATACGAACTCAATATTGGACATGCAATTATTGCGCGTGCGGCATTTGATGGTTTACATCGGGCAGTGACAGATATGCGTCGTTTGATGCAAGAAGCACGAGTTTAAAAACTGTGGCGATTATTGGACTGGGTACTGACGTTGTTGAAATCGCCAGAATTGCCAAACAATTAGATAAGTCACAGCGTTTAGCAGAGCGCGTGTTGACCTCAACAGAAATGGTTACTTTTAGAGCTCACAAATTTCCTGAGCGATTTTTAGCCAAACGTTTTGCCGCCAAAGAAGCGGCAGTAAAAGCTTTGGGTACCGGAATTGGTAACGGAGTTAGCTTTCAAAATGTGGAAGTGGTGAATTTATCTTCGGGTCAACCTACACTTGTTTTTTCAGGAGTATTTGCTGAATTGTGTGACAAGCTCGACATCAGCCGTAGTTTCGTCTCTATTTCTGATGAACAACATTACGCGATGGCGACTGTTATTTTAGAATCTAATTGAATCTGTAGAAGCACTAATTTGGTGCTTCTTGGTGCAGTTTTGATGCAACTGCTATCAGCTTATTTGTTTTAGGCCCCTCAGTCGTCGCGGTTTATGAAATAAATGTTGGCTCGTAATATGTAAGCAATTTAATAGTAGTATGAAGAAGGTGAATTTAGCATATGTTATACCACTCAATAATTGCTTTACTTACCTAGTCAGGTCAAGGTGAAGTAGGACAGATTTTATATGGTTTCAATTCGTACAGTACATGAAGATCAGCGCCCACCCTTCGACGAGTGGTTGGCAGGTTTAAACCTGCCTGAAGCTAGCAAGCAAAAACTCAGAGATGTATCTGATACCCCAGAAATACTTCTCATTGGGCAGGAAATGGTAGAAATCCTGCACGAATTACACATGGATGATGAGACTCTGCAAGCGGCGCTTATTTATCCCTATTGTGAATTGCACAAACTAGACGAAGATCAAATTACACAACAGTTTGGCGAAGGTATAAAGAAGTTAATCGTGGGTGTGAGGCGTATGGACGCGATTAAATCTTTACATACAAGTGCGAATAGCAAAAAGAAAAACGACGAAGCTCAGATTGATAATGTGCGCCGTATGTTGTTGGCTATGGTGGAAGACGTACGTGCAGTGGTTCTTAAGCTTGCTGAACGCATTTGTACTTTACAAAAAGTCAAACATGAAGATGAAGAAACGCGGGTTTTAGTGGCCCGTGAATGTGCCAATATTTATGCACCTTTGGCAAATCGTTTAGGTATTGGTCAATTAAAGTGGGAACTAGAAGACCATTCATTTCGTTATTTACATCCCAATACTTATAAAAAGATTGCGACATTATTGGACGAGCGCCGCTCAGATCGTCAACAATATATTGAAGATTTTGTAGGTGAGTTGCAAGACGTACTCGACTCACAAAATATAAAAGCTAAGGTCTATGGTCGGCCAAAACATATTTATAGCATCTGGAAAAAGATGCAAAAGAAACATCTCGATTTTGAACAACTTTATGACATTCGAGCCGTACGCATTATTGCTGACCGTCTACAGGACTGTTATGCCGCATTAGGTGTAGTGCATGCCAGTTGGAAACATATTCCCAACGAGTTCGATGATTATATTGCGACGCCAAAAGCAAATGGTTATCAATCCATTCATACGGTGACTTTTGGTAAAGAAGGTAAAACCGTCGAAATACAAATTCGAACAGCGCAAATGCATGAAGATGCAGAGCTAGGTGTAGCTGCACATTGGCGTTACAAGGAAGGAACAACCTCAAGCCGCTCTGGATATGAAGAACGAATAAACTGGCTAAGACGTATTTTGCTTTGGCAGGAGGAAGTGGCTGACAGTGGCGATTTAGTTGAAGAGCTGCGTAGTCAAGTATTTGATGATCGTGTTTATGTGTTCACGCCCAAAGGTGACGTGGTTGATTTACCTTTTGGTTCAACACCATTAGATTTTGCTTATTACATTCATAGTAATGTAGGGCATAGATGTAATGGAGCCAAAATTTCTGGCAGAATAGTTCCCTTTACATATGAATTACAAACAGGCGATCAGGTTGAAATCCTCACCGGCAAGCGATCAAATCCTAGCCGAGACTGGATGCATCCTGGCTTAGGTTATGTTTATTCATCCCGTGCCCGTGCAAAAATTCAAACTTACTTTAAAAAACAAGATAAAAGCAAAAACCAACAGGCAGGTAAAGAATTACTCGATAGAGAATTGGGCAAACTAAACATCGAATCAAATGAAGCCAGCGACGCAACGTCACGTTTTAATATGCAAACCCTCGATGACCTGTATGCTGCAATTGGCGGTGGTGATGTGCGTATTATGCAAGTTGTGCATTTTTTACAGCAAAAGCATGCACCCGTGCCCGAATTAAAAGTCAGGTCTAGAAAGCCACAATCTGCCAAGTTTAAAAAAGACAGTATCGTAGTAGAAGGTGTAGGTAATTTATTGAATCAAATTGCTGGTTGTTGCCAACCTTTACCAGGCGAATTAATTTTAGGTTACATCACGCAAGGACGAGGTGTCAGTGTACATAGACAAGACTGCGAACAACTTAATAATTTATTAGAACAACACCCAGAACGACAAATTGACGTGAATTGGGCCAGTAATTTACAAGCAGCGTTTCAGACTAAATTACATGTTTTGTGTGATGACAGAGCAGGCATTTTACGTGATATCACGACTATTATTGCTAATGAAAGGGTGAGTTTACTGGCAGTAAATAGCATTAGTGATACTAAATTACACAGAGCCAAAATTGAATTAAGCTTAGAGGTAAAAGACCTTTCCAGTTTGTCCAAAGCGATGAGCCGGTTGCAACTTATTAAAGGCGTGACAGAGGTATTAAAGGTTGATAAATAATATGCCTAAAAATGATAGAAATGTTAACCAATTAACACGTTTATTAGAGATTATGCAGCAACTAAGGGATCCTGAAGTAGGTTGCCCTTGGGATAGACAGCAAGATTTTGAAAGCATAGTACCTCACACAATCGAAGAAACTTACGAAGTTGTCGACGCTATACTCAGTGGTAATATGCACGATATTAAAGAGGAGTTGGGTGACCTGTTGTTTCAAGTTGTGTTTTACGCGCAGCTTGCAAAGGAGCAGGGCGACTTCGATTTTGAGGATATTGCTAAGGCTATCAATGATAAATTGATAAGGCGACATCCCCATGTATTTGCTACAGATGGGCTTAAAACAGATAATAAGCATAAAACAGATGGCGAACTCAATAATCAATGGGAACAGATCAAAGCACAAGAGCGTGCAAGTAAAAACCAAGAGCTTGATAGCAGTATCTTAGCTAATATTTCTCTAGGCATGACACCGTTGTTGCGCGCACAAAAAATACAGAAAAAGTGCTCCAAAGTTGGTTTTGATTGGACCGAATTGGCACCGGTTGTTGATAAAATTCATGAGGAAATAGAAGAGGTATTAGCTGAGGTGAAGGTTTCGGAACCCGATCAACAGGCTGTGGAAGAAGAAATAGGTGATTTATTATTTGCTGTTGTTAATTTAGCCCGGCATACCTCAGTCAATGCTGAAACAGCCTTAATAAAAGCCAATCGTAAATTTGAAAAGCGTTTCAGGTTGGTAGAACAAGATATTAAGAGCCAAGGTTTGAGTTTGCAGGCAGCTAATTTTCAGCAGATGGAAGACGCTTGGCAACGAATTAAAAGTATACCTTGATATTTTAATACGAGTTGTCAGGTACCTATCAAACATATGCTTTGAATTAGAAATGGCACTAAGCTTAATATTATTTCCACACAAGCTCTTGAAAATAAAAGCATGACAGTAAAGTATAAACCGACTCATTGTCTAAGTGGCCAATAGCCATTTTAAAAGACTAAATGGGTATCCTTTAAATTCAGAGCATCTACAATAAAATATTATAACCTCCATTTACACAGCCACCCGGATGCATTTGTGACCTGATTTGAATCTACTTTCATAATGGTTTTTTCCCCAGAGCCGGGTAGATAGAAAGAAATAACTCAGGCAATTACCTTAGTGTCGTTCTTCAGTTATATAAATAGACTTCTGATATCAACTAAGTCGTTTTTAAAGTCACATATTATTACTACGAACCCAGTGACGCGGATTGCAATCACTAGGTAATTTAAACATACAATAGTTGTTCTCCCTGTCCCAGTAAGCAGTCGGCATAAGGCTGAAATTACAATCATTGAGCCCATTATCGATTCTGCCAGTGGTACTTTTCGAATGCGCTTAGAATTGGCAAATAAAAACTTTACCCTACCTGCCGGTGTTGCATGTCGACTAAAAGCGATAATACTTTCCCAAAATTGAACGTCAAAGAAACGCATTTGTAAGAGAGGTTTGGGACTGATGAGCGATAAAATAACGATAGCTTAATGATTTGTGTAAGCCCTGTTGGGAAGATATTTTTTCAATCGATCAAGTTTGAATAGGTTAAAGTCACTGATAAGAATTGAAATTATCTAACCAAGCTTAGTATCACTAAAGTTGATCAGGTCTCCACGCAACGTATATTGTTATTTATATAAAGGTATCCCACACTTCCAAACACAATAAAAATTTTTTGTTTCAAGATTATCCAAGCTATTAATGATCACGTTCTTTGCCATAAGTTTTTGACATCTGGCTTCAGTTAATAACTTTTAAGCATTGGCACGCACAAATAATTAAACAGTAGGAGAGGATTGATTCATTTAATTAAGAGCCTTCATATTTATGCTTCCTAGGCGTTAACTGTTTCAGGAAAAAACAGATATAGATTCATTGTGAGCAACTTACATTCATGTCGGATAATTTTATTATGATGCAGAGCTGCATCAGGTGTGAGAGATTATTCGTCTTTACAAGTCATTAGTAAAAATAGTGTTGACGTTTGATAGTATGTTGAATTATTTCTTCTTGTTAATTTTAGTATTTGAGTGCAAAAAATGGTTTGGTTAACTGGGAGGTTGATTATTTTTATCAGCATAAAACAAGTTGTATCGAATTTATTTTTATAGCTTTACTGACAAAATAGATCCTTCAAAAGAACTTTTTTTACAAAGAAATGGTATAAAATCACTAATTACTTTTTAACCCTAAAAAAATCAAGGATATTCAGCTTAATGCATTTTATTCGTGCCCTCATTATTCATATCGTAGTTTTTGCTATTGCTATAGGCGCTGTATGGGCAGGCAGTGACGGTGGCCAGTTTTTAAATGACAGTTTGGGGACTGGGCTAACTATTTTTGCCAGCTGCGCATTAATTGCATTTATTGCGCAGTGGATTGCTTTGATCCCAGCTTACCTATTCAAAACAGAACATTTTTACGATTTAACTGGCGGCGCTACTTACCTTGCAGTCATTGTCTTTGCTTTTTTTCAAAGTGAACAGCATGATTTACGTTCAGTGATTTTGGTCTGCCTAGTTGCTATTTGGGCGACACGTTTGGCCAGTTTCTTATTTTTAAGAGTGCGTCAACAAGGCTCTGATAGCCGATTTGATGATATAAAATTAAATTTTTGGCGGTTTTCTATCGCATGGACAGTGCAAGGTTTATGGGTACTCATTACTGCAGGTGCAGCCATCGCAGCCATTACGTCTAGTCAAAAAGTTGATTTTGGCTGGATTGGAACCTTAGGTTTAGTGCTTTGGTTGATTGGATTTTCAATTGAAGCGGTGGCAGACAACCAAAAACGGGTGTTCAGACAGCAAAGAAATACACAAAAAGAATTTATTCAAACTGGGTTGTGGGCTCGTTCTCGGCATCCCAATTATTTTGGTGAAATTTTGTTATGGATAGGTGTTGCAATTATTGCTTACCCAGCTTTGTATCAATGGCAACTAGTCACACTTATTTCGCCGTTGTTTGTCATTTTATTATTAACAAAGATTAGTGGTATTTCCTTGCAAGAAACGCAGGCCGATAAACGATGGGCAGACAGCCCTGACTATCACGCTTACAAGAAAAAGACCCCTGTTTTGATCCCTAAGCTGTTTGGGCAAAAGTGAGAACATTTCTCACTATAGCTAAGGGATTATGCTAAAGGTAAATGATGGCTAATAATTAGACGTGTTTTTTATTCAGTAATAGCCCCAGGTAATGTACCCAATACCCATCAAATTATCTGGGGTAACGTAAAGTGTGACAAATGATATCCACGCTATCTCATCCTCATTTATTTTTCGTACCCCTCTATCCTTCTATCCTCCTATCCCGCTGCACTCCGTGTTCTTTGTAGTTAAATATTTTTTACGCTTGTTCTGTTTTTTATGAGTAAGCTGGCATATAAGTTGACGACTAGACATCACTGTTCCCATCATTAGAACATTTGAGGCTAAAGTCTTGGGTTGTTGGTGCGATAACTAGGTATCTGTTTATTTTTCAGCGGTAGTCATCTTGCTCGATTCGGTCAATACAAATCAACCTGATTTCAATGCTATTGGTGAAGCATTATTATCAAGTGACCATGAATTAAACGGCACGATTAACCGTGCCGCGGGTGAGGGAGCGAAATTTACGTTAATACTCGCGATGCTTGAACAAGACTGTACCAAACGGCCATACCTAAAAGAATCTAAAGAGTTAAATCAGACCACTGATATTAATCACAATCTCAATCATTATCGCGGCAATCCTTTAAGCGCGAACGATCAATATTGGCAAACCTGTCAACAGACTAGTCAACTCATCAATAATGGACAATTACATTCTGCTCACCTGTGGTTAGCCATGCACCCTGAACCCTTATCTCTATGCAATAAGATAGATACGATTGATGCAAATGTTATTTCCAACTGTAGCCACAATACCCAAACACGTATCCGACAAACCGCAGAAAAAGTGGTTAATGTAGATGAAACCGGGTTGTATGATTTGTTACAAAAGCTTCAGCCTAGCACTTTTTAGGTTCCCGACAATATCAATTAGTGTGTATTTGCTACTGCGTAGATTTTTCTGATATCAGTTAAAGTCGTCTATTGCTTGGTCTTTAAATTTTGGTAGGCCGGTGGCAATGGCGATAACGCCAAAGACTAAAATCAACATCGGATACCAGCAGTAAGGGGTCAATGCTAAAGGTGATAAACCAGCCAGACTAGCCGCGGCTAAGAGTTGGCCACCATAGGGCACTAAACCTTGAAACCCACAAGAAAAAATATCTAGTAAGCTTGCTGTACGCCTTGGATCTAAATCATATTTTTCGCCCAAGTCCTTGGCAATAGGACCCGTCGATACAATGGCAATGGTATTGTTTGCTGTGGCTATATCTAATGTACTGACTAATGCTGCGGTACCATATTCAGCGCCTTTTTTGCTAGAAACACGCGTGGTGATTTGGCTCACTAACCACTGGATGCCACCATAAGCTTTCATTAAAGCCACTATGCCACCGATCATTAACGCAATGGCGACCATATCTTGCATCCATCCCATGCCTTTTTGTATGCTTAGCAGCATAGAAGGCAAGGTAAACAACCCCTTTGTTAAACCTACCGCACAAGCACTACCAATACCTACGCCCAACACACTTATTACGTTAACACCGAGTAATGCGCAGCCAATAATCAAAAGATAAGGCAACATTAACCAAGCATCATAATCCTCGGATGTAATGACAGCACTGCCGTCAATATCCACAAATATAAGTAATATAGCGGTGAGTAATGCAGCGGGTAAAACAATGATCAAGTTAGCTTTAAATTTTTCTTTCAACTGCACTCCTTGGGTACGAGTGGCGGCTATGGTGGTATCTGAAATGAAAGATAAGTTATCACCAAACATTGCCCCACCAATTACTATACCCACTGCAAGTGGAACAGGCACACCGAGGCTTTCGGCTAGGCCAATGCCTATAGGTGTGATGGCGGTGATTGTGCCCATAGATGTACCCATAGCGAAGGCAATAAAGCTAGTTATTATAAATAAACCCGGTAATAAGTAGGCTGTTGGCACATAATTTAGTGCCCAATTTACTGTGGCATCACGCGCCCCAATATCGATTGTAACTGCATAAAAAGCCCCTGCTAGTAAAAAAATTATCGCCAATAAAATAATCGTTTTATCACCACCACCTCGACAAAAAATATCAATCTTCTCAGCTATAGATAATCTTTTTTTTGAGTCGTTGAGTAATAATGCAAACCCCGCCGATATTGCAAAAGCAACTAAGATAGGCATGGTCGAAAAGTTTTGTGTCAACACGCCACTGCCAATCACTAACAGCATAAATAATAGTATGGGTGTTAACCCCAAAAAACGACCCGTAGACTTTTCTTGCATCAAAACGTACCTTTAAACTCAATTATTTAAACAAAAAACATAATGTTATAGCAAAGAACAGGGCGACAAAAGTTTGAAGATCATTTTACATCTCTATCTGTGTTCATTAAGGGTACTGGCGTCATTTTAGTTTACGCTATCAGGTTGAGAGAAGTCTAAATCATCTGCATAGGCAAACAAAGAAGGCGCTCCACCTGTATGCCAAAAAAGGACTTCGTCATTTTTTGTTATCTTGCCTGAACGAATAAGATGAATAAGCCCACTCATGGCTCTTCCTGTATAAACAGGATCTAGTAATATACCTTCAAACTTAGCCGTTAATGCAATGGCTTCATTTTCTTGTGGCCCAACAATACCGTAGCCACCACCTACATAATCTGAGTTTAAAATGAGCTGCTCTTGCGAAAAGGTATAATCAAGGCCTATGGTTTTTGCAGAAGCATTAACAAGCTGTGTCACGAGTTGCTCAAATGGCAGCTCGATATTGGTGTCTTTGTCTATATTGATACCCACTAATTCAAACGTTTTATTGTAAATTTGTTTACCTAAAATTAAGCCTGCGTGAGTACCACCAGAACTGGAAGCAAATACCACATGTGAAAACTCACGTCCTTTTTTTTGATGCTCCAACTCAGCCACAGCATCAATAAATGAGATGGCCCCTAGCTCATTAGAACCACCATAAGGCACTAAATAGGGCTTTTTGCCCTTAGCTTTGAGTTGTTCAAATATGCGGGGTATATCTTCCCCTTTTCGATTTGCTCCTGTCCAATGAATGTGACAAGCAAACATCTGATCTAATAATAAGTTACCTTGTGCTTTATTTGGCGCTTCCCCGCCAAGTAACAAATGACACTCTAGATTTAGCATCGCGGCGGCTGCAGCAGTTTGACGGCAATGGTTAGACTGAGCAGCACCAGCGGTAATAACTGTATCACAGCCTTGTCTCAGCGCATCGGCCATTATGTATTCGAGCTTTCTTGTTTTATTTCCGCCTAAGGCTAGACCTGTTAGGTCGTCTCTTTTCATGAATATCTTTGGGCCACCCAAAAATTGACTTAACTTCGACAATTCAACCAAAGGAGTAGGAAAAAAGCCTAACGAGGTTTTTTCAATATGTGCTAAGTGCATAGTTTGCCCTGAATTTACCCGTAATTTTATTTGAGTATACAATCATGGCTAAGTTAATATGTCATTGTTAATTCATTAGAACAATTTCTTATCACTCCAATTAATTGATGAGTATGCGTTGTAACTACGAACATGACTTTGATGTCTGCGCAGTGGTGGCTTACTTTGCTCTGATTATATTGGTAGTGTTTGTGAATAACGTTTAGCATTGAGCGTCATGTGTATATGTTGAAATTTCAGAATTAAGAGGTTTAGAAATTAAAGAGCCATGTTTTACTCGTTTTACATCGTCTATTGAAAAACATCACTTACCTGAACGTTTTACTTTTCCATTTTATTATCAACCGCATCCTCTATGTGTATTAGCTGCGCAGCAATTACAAAAACACCTTGTGACTCAAACTCAGTGGCAGCACAACTTTGGTTTGTTTGATGATCCCAATAATATCATTGGTAAGATGTTTGGGGTGCTACTGGTAAAGAATACAGCTGAAGAGTTAGGTTTTATATCCGCTTTTTCAGGTAAGTTAGCCGAGAAAAATCATATTCATGGTTTTGTACCCCCAGTATTTGATTTATTGACTGAGGACAGTTTTTTTCTATCTGAAAAGGTTGCTATTAATAAACTCAATGAAAAAATAAAAGAGTTACAAGACAACCAAAAACTATTCTTCTTAGAGCAAGAATTAATTACATTAAAGGCAGATCATACTCAACAATTATTAGTGCTAAGGGGCGAACTAGTAGAGAACCGTAAAGCCCGCAAAATACAGCGACAAACACTTCAGAATGACTTAAACAGTTCCATCACAGATAAAGAGCTAAAAGAGCTAGCGCAACAAAGTGTTTATGATAAATGGCGGTTAAAAGAGTTAAATAACCAGTCGCAACAATCAATAAGACAACGACAGGTAAAAATGGATCAGTTGACTAAGCCAATAGCAGAGTTAAAATTACAACGAAAAACTCTTTCGGCCGATTTACAAAATAGAATATTTTCACAATACCAGTTTTTAAATAAAAAGCTTGTACCTAAAAGTTTAGTGGACATTTTTGCAGAAACTGCGCTTAAAACCCCTCCAGCTGGGGCAGGGGAATGTGCTGCGCCCAAGTTATTACAATACGCGTTTCAGCATCACTTAATGCCACTGGCTATGGCTGAATTTTGGTGGGGTGCCTCACCTAAATCAGAAGTCAAAAAACATCAGCAGTATTACCCTGCCTGTACAGGTAAATGTCAGCCTATTTTAAAACATATGTTGGTCGGTATGCAGATGGATGAAAACCCATTTCTTTATAATTATGCACAAGGTAAAAACCTCGATATTATTTATCGAGATCAAGACATATTAGTCGTAAACAAACCCTCAGAGTTTCTGTCCGTACCCGGTAAAGAAATATCTGATTCTGTATACCTGCGAATAAAACAGCAATTTCCTGACGCCACTGGGCCAATTATTGTGCACCGACTTGACATGTCCACCTCAGGTTTGATGGTGATAGCACTTAATCCCCAGGCTAACAAATATTTGCAAAAACAATTTATTCATCGAGAAGTACACAAACAATATGTGGCTTTAGTCGAAGGTCTACCACAACAAAACGAAGGAGAGATAAATTTACCTTTAAGAGGGGACTTATATGACAGACCTAAGCAAATAGTATGTAACCAATATGGCAAACAAGCCAAAACGCAATGGCAAGTATTAGAGCGACACCCTAAAAAAAATCAAACAAAAGTTTTATTAACACCACAAACTGGGCGTACTCATCAACTAAGAGTACATTGTGCTCATGCTAAGGGGCTGAATATGCCCATAGTGGGTGACGACTTATATGGAACGCTTGCAAACCGCTTACATCTGCAAGCGCAAAGTTTAAAAATCAAACACCCTGTTAGTAAACAGGTCATGACATTTAAGCTTGAAGCAGAATTTTAAAATTGTCGTTATCAAGAAGAGTCGTTATCAAGAAGAGTCATTATCAAGACACCCATAGCGATTAAATCCAATATTTAGATCCGTATTCACAGTGGGTATCTTTGGTACTTATTGATAACTCAAACTATTCAGTAGTCGTGTTTTTTTTGCTAGCAAATGTGGTTTGAACGCCAGCAGCCTCGCGGTGACCGTCGAAGTAGATAGCCATAACCAGTGAAAAACTCATTAAGACTAATACGATGGAAAACGGCAGTGCGCCGATGACCATGGCCATTTTAATGGCTGAAGTACCGCCTGAAATCAGTAGTCCTGCCACCACCAGTCCAAGTGCCACACCCCAGAACAGGATATGTGGTCGAGCCTTAGGGCCTTCGTCTCCACCTGCATTGATGGTGTTTACGATCAACACTGCTGAATCAGCCGACGTAATAA
>OOEG01000035.1_pt1 | contig 12895 bp, 12 predicted proteins | sample 1670351 | NCBI WGS metagenome assembly OOEG01 (sample SAMEA98142418, study PRJEB22522) | marine metagenome | biome: marine biome; feature: marine water body; material: sea ice | place: Arctic Ocean | collected 11-Sep-2015 | depth 1.5 m
TTTGATCCACTGACCATTGTCATTAGCATAACCAAATCCATCGCTGCCAATCACTGTGTTAGCTTGCACCAAACAATCTGTACCCATTATGACGTTATGATAAATAGTCACATTGGCCCACAGCTTACTATTTGCACCTAACTGAGCACCTTTGCCAACAAAACAACCCGGACCAATGACAACATTGTCTCCAAGCTTTGCTCCAGCCTCAATAACCGCATTTGCACCAATTTTAACGTTTATACCCAAGTCAACATTTTCGCCAATCACTGCGTGAGATGAAATCTCCTGCGCTGGTTGAGGAGTAGTGTCGAGTAATTGTGCCGCCTTGGCAAACCCTACATAAGGGTTAGTCATGACAAGAGCGGAACAACTGCAATGGGATAATTCGTCTGGATGCAAAATAACTGCTTGCGCTTTCGTATCCTGAAGTTGGTTACGATACCTGTTATTCGACAAAAATGAGATCTGACCTTTGCCAGCTTTCACTAGAGTAGATAAACCACTAATGATCGTATCTTGAGTATCAGTTCCAGATAGGTGCAACTGGGCACCTATTTTCTGAGCTAATTGAAAAAGACTAATTGCGTGACTCAAAATGCCTCCGTTCGAACCACTAAAGCGGTTTAGTTGGTTTTACCAACTTGGTCTAATACTAATTTAGAAATGTCATTATCTGGATTGATAAAAGCCACAGAATTAGCATTCAATATAACATCATATTTTTCTTTTGCCGCTACTGCATCAATGCCTTGCTTAATCAATCCCAGCAATTTGTTCTGTTCTTCTTGTAAACGATTTTGAATTTCTTTCTGTAAAGGTTGTGCTTTAGCTGTGTATTCTTCACGTAAAGAAATAATTTGTCCTTCAAGCTCAGTTTTTTGCTTCGTACTCATAGTGGCAGCATCACGCTGGTTTTTTTCAAGGTAATATTTAATATCTTTTTCTAGACGACTTACTTCTTCGGTCTTATCTTTAAATTCTGCCGCGATAGACGCTTGAATACTAGCCGCTTGAGGCATAGCTTGAAAAATCCCCTGCACATTAACTGCACCAATTTTTTGTTCTGCAAACACCGCTGAACTACTCATAGCCGAGGTTAATAATGCACCTGCAATTAAACTTTTAGTAAACTTTTTCAAAAATAACTCCTACTTGTTGTTCTATGGACGATTTGCTAACCAGAAATTAAAATGTCTGGCCAATATTAAAAGTGAAAAATTTAGAATCATCACCCTCTCTTTCTTCTATTACTTTCGAGAAACTAAACACCATTGGTCCCATTGGAGATAACCATTGTACAGAAAGTCCGCCAGATGCTCTATAGAGTGTTGGATCACTATAATCAATTAACCCATCATTGTTGAACGATGTATTCACATTTAGATTTTTATAACGGTCATAATCAAATTCTGTATCCCACACATTACCTGCGTCAACAAATAAACTAGTTCGAACAGAATTATCAAAGTCGATATCAACAAAAGGGGTGGGCACAATTAACTCAATACCGCCTAATATCATGGCATTACCACCCAATGAACGATTACCAATCGATATAGTATCGTTTACATCATTACCTAAAATCACTTTACCGTTCGGATCAGTAACAACTGTTGCTGGTGTTGTCTGTAATCCTCTAGGTCCTACTGTATTATTCTCAAAACCTCTAAGTGAGTCTGCACCACCAGCCGTAAAATGTTGTGTGAAAGGTAATATTTGATCAATACCACCTACATCCCCGTAACCATTACCATAACCCATTTTCAAACGCGCTAAGAAAGACCAGCGTTGGTTTCGCGACAATGGGAAATACCACTTTCCATCTATCTCTGTCTTGAAGTAATTCACGTCTGAGTTTGGTGTTGTGATGGCAAAGGATGCACGTTGTGAAGAGCCTGCGGTAGGAAATACACCACGGTTAAGTGTACTGCGTGACCAAGCGATCGAAGCTAAAAAACTATCGTAATTAATCGCCGCATCTGGGTTATTTGGATCAACAAATTGATTATTGAAACGTGTAGTTTGTACAAAAGGTTGGTTTTGGAATAACTCAACTGTGCTATAAGTGAGTCCAAAGTTAATCCGGTTAAATTGGTTGATAGGATAACCAATATTACTGCCTACAGAAAATTGTTTACTGTTGTATTGAATCAGGTTGGCAGAGCTACCGTCAAATTCACTATATGACACAGAACCACCTAAACTGATGCCGTCTATAGTGAAGTATGGGTCTGTGTAGGATAACTGCACACTCTTTTGATAAGAAACTGTACTGATATTAAAAGCAATACGTTTACCTGTTCCTAAGAAGTTATCTTGCTGAATTCCAGCATTTAAACTTAGTTTAGTACGATCGCCATAACCTATTCCAGCGTTAAAGGCGCCAGAGGGCTGTTCCTTAACCGTAAAATTAACATCGACTTTATCTTCTTCGCCGGGTAACCGGACGGTTTCAAAGTCTACATTTTCCATGTAGGTTAATCGGGACAAGCTATTTTTTGATGACTCTAATGAAGCATTCGATAACCAAGAACCCTCCATTTGAGACACTGATTGGCGAAGCACTTCATCGGCAGTTCCATTATTACCTGCAAAATTAATGCGTCGCACATAAATACGTTTGCCAGGATCAACAGACAGGACTAATTTTACCGTTTTATCTTCCTCGTTAATATCAGGAATTGTAGTAACAGTAGGATAAGCATAACCATAACGACCTAAGTATTTACTGATAAATTCTTCGGTATAAGTGACTTCAGCTTGGTTATACAACTCACCTGACGTTAACGGAAGCACTAGTTTAATATAATCTTCATAGCCTAACAAATCCCCGATTAACTCCACATCAGAGATAGTATATTGTTCACCCTCGTCTACGTTCAAAGTCACGTATATCCCTGTTTTATCAGGCGTCATAGATACTTGAGTAGAATCAATATTAAAACGTAAATAACCACGGTCTTTGTAATGACTAGTGATAGTTTCCATATCGCCAGTTAACGTTTGTTTCTGATAACGGGTTTCTGATAAAAAGTCCCACCAAGGTGTATCAAACTTTAATTCAACTAGTTCTAACAACTCAGGATCGTTAAAGGTGTCATTACCAACGATGTTAATTTGTTGGATTTTTGCTGAATCACCTTCCTCGAATAACAATTTTAAATCGACTCGATTCCTAGGAAGAGGTGTAATAATTGCTGTCACGTCGGCGTTGTACTTGCCTATGCTGTAAAAGAAATCTTTTAAACCATTCTCAATCGAAGTCAGAACTGTCTTGTCTAAAGGCTCGCCTACTAAAATGTTAGCGTCATTTAAACTTCCTTGAAGTTGCTCGTCTTTAATATCATCATTGTCTTCGAACACAATATTGCTGATAGTTGGTCTCTCGGCAACTTTAACAAGTAATGTATTCCCATCACGGAAAATTTGAATTTTTTCAAAATGGGTTGAAGAATACATAGACCTAATAAGCTGTGAAATCCTAAAACTATTCATCTCATCGCCAACGGTAACAGGCAGATAAGTCAACGCTGCACCTAACGCAACACGCTGCAAACCTTCAATTCTGATATCTTGAACGACAAATTCACTATTCGGGGCTGCTTTTGCGAAGCTAGCAATGGATAGCATTAATCCGGCAACAACTAACTGTTTAAACTTCATTTATTAATATTCTTCCTAAATGCACAATATTTGTGTTGTGCATGGTCACATCGTTCGATAAAAATTATAAACGCGCAATATCATTTACTATCGCGATGCTCATTAGCAGCAGTAGCAAAACGCCACCGATTTTAAAACCTACTTCTTGTACTGACTCTGGAACGGGCCGGCCACTAACAAGTTCTATAAAGTAATAGAGTAAGTGGCCACCATCAAGCACAGGCAAAGGTAAAAGGTTAATTATGCCCAAATTAACGCTAATCAACGCTAAAAAGCCTAAAAAGTACACTAATCCTAAACTAGCACTCATACCTGCACCTTGAGCAATCGCAATCGGACCACTCAAATTTTTCACTGACACGTCACCTGTCACTAACTTACCAAGCATTTCAACACTGAGCGTCATCATACGCCATGTTTTATCCATTGCTTTAGTAAGTGCTTTACCTACACCGTATTGATGAACAAACACTACACCCTCAGGCCAAGGCTCTAGAGTTGGAGTAAAACCCATATATCCCTTTGTATTCTGTCCATCAGTCTTACTACCAATAGTGCCACTTAAATTTATAACTTGTCCGTTTCTAAGCACGTCAACTAAAACAGTTTGCTCGGGTCTTGTGGAAACATAACCCACTATTTGTTCCCAATTTTGCATACTAGTTCCATCTAAACTCAGAATTTTGTCATTTGCCTGAAATCCAATACGCTGTGCTGCGGAACCATCTTCTATGTATCCCAGTACACTAAGTACTTGTGGACGAAATGGGGTGAGACCTAAACTAGCAAAAACTGATGTTTTATCTGGATCAAATTCCCACTGACTTATATTGATTGTGGCTGACTTTTCATATGTATTATTTTCGTCAGTCCATTTAACCATCATCTCATCATGTCCAATAAACGACATAAATTCATAAGCCACATCTTCCCAGTCGACTACTTTTCGAGGGCCTACTTGTGTTAATGTTGCATTTTGAGGGATATTAATTTGGCTAAAAATACTCTCTGGTTCAATACTACCCACAACGGGCTTGACTGTTTGTAAGCCAACTAGATACATAATAAACAAGGCAAAGATAGCGAATAGAAAATTTACAGCTGGACCTGCAGCAATAATAGCGATGCGTTTAAGCACATGTTGACGGTTAAAAGTATAGGGTAAATCTTCTTCAGCTACATCGCCTACTCTCTCGTCGAGCATTTTTACGTAGCCGCCAAGTGGGATAGCCGCTATGACAAATTCTGTTCCTAATTTATCTGTTCTACGCCAGAGAGCTTTGCCAAAACCGATAGAGAATTTTTCTACTTTGACCCCACATCTGCGAGCAATCCAAAAGTGTCCCCATTCATGCACGGCAACTAAAATACCTAAAGCGACAATAAAAGAACCCACATTAATAATGAAACTCAAGTATTAATCCTCTGCGCAATGTGACTCAGCTTTTCAATGATATTGATACTTAGTCTACGAGCAGACTTGTCACTTTCAAGCACCGCTTCGATAGTCTTTAAGCTATGCGAAGATGTTTGCTGTAAACATTCGTCATTCACTTGCGCGATTTGCATAAAACTAATTTGCCCCTGTAAAAAAGCTTCCACAGCCACTTCATTTGCTGCGTTGAGTGTGGTGGTAGCGTATTGCCCGGCAGAACTTGCTTGTATAGCTAGTGCAAGGTTGGGATAACGCTCCGTTTCTGGTTCAGTAAAAGTAAAGTTTGCTAATTGATTAAAATCTAAGGGAAGAACACCAGATTCGATTCTTTCAGGAAAAGCCAATGCATGGGCAATAGGTGTTCGCATATCTGGGTTGCCCATTTGAGCCAACACAGAACCGTCTATGTATTGTACCATGGAGTGTATAATACTTTGTGGATGTAACACGATTTGAATATCAGATGCTTTAAGCCCAAATAACCACCTAGCTTCAATAAACTCTAAACCTTTGTTCATCATAGTAGCCGAATCAACTGATATCTTGCGACCCATGTCCCAGTTGGGATGAGCACATGCTTGGTCTGGCGTCACATGATGTAATTCATTTAAAGGAGTGGTTAAAAATGGACCACCAGATCCTGTTAAAAGTACTTTGCTGATCCCTGAAGAACTTAGATCACCGTACTTAAACTCAGTAGGTAAACATTGAAAAATAGCATTGTGTTCACTATCTATAGGAAGAATTTGGGCGTTGTATCGGTTGGCGGTTTGAATAAATAAATCACCGGACATAACTAATGATTCTTTATTAGCTAATAATACTTTCTTACCTGCCTCTACCGCAGCTAATGTAGACATTAATCCAGCGGCACCGACTATTGCAGCCATCACCACATCGACCTCTGAAGCGCTGGCTACTTGCGCAAGCGCCTCGTGACCCGCTAAGACTTCGCATGTTAATTGCCCGTCCGAAAATAGTTTTTTAGCTTGTTTAAATTGCGTTGGATCCGCTATCACCACATATTCAGGCGAACATAATCGAGCCATTTGCAACAATACTTCAATATTGTTGTTTGCCGTCAACGCATACACGCTGAATAGCTCTGGATGTTTCAGTAAAACATCAAGAGTACTTTTTCCTATTGACCCCGTTGCACCCAAAATACTGACTTTTTGCATCAGGCCATCCAGATAATGTAACAAAATGCAAAAACAGGAAAGGCAGCCGTCAAACTATCAATTCTATCCATTACGCCACCATGTCCAGGCAATAACTTTCCGCTATCTTTTATGCCAGCACAGCGTTTAAACATACTTTCGTTTAAATCACCTAAAGCAGACACGCCGACAGTCAATGCACCAACCATTATATGTAACCATATGCGAGAAGGGTCGACTTGATAATGCAATGCAGCAAAGGCAATAATGGCAGAAGATGCAAACACACCACCCATAAGGCCTTCTAAAGTTTTGCCCGGCGAAACCTCAGGACGTAACTTGTGTTTACCAAATTTTACCCCGACAAAAAAAGCACCTATATCTGCAGCCCAAACAATACCTAACACATAAAAAATGAGAGATGCACCGTAGTAGGGATCAACGTCATATAAATTTGTGCGCAACGAGACAACGGCAACCCAGGTAGGTATCAACGTTAAAATTCCAAATATCCCTCGGAGTATTTTACTGTTATACCAAACAGAACTGAATTTTGGATAGGCAATAATCATCGCCAGCGACACTACCCACCAGATAGCTGCGACGGTAAGTATGTAAGTATAGAAAGTATTTAATTGTCCTTGATACCAGATCAAATCACTGGGTAACAAGCTTGAAAGCGTCAGACACATTACAACAATTAGCGCTGCATACGCACTTTTTGTAAAAGTACGTGTTATTCCCGACATACTTGACCATTCCCAAGCACCTAAACCCATAACTAAGGCAATCATAATTTGAAAGCTAAATAGCGGTAAATATAAAATGGCAAACAATGCCAAAGGGGCAAGAATAAGCGCAGTGATAATCCGTTGTTTTAACACATTCGCCTCATAAATTTATTATTTTTGGTTTGCCACATATTAAGTTATCTGCTCTGAAATTTTACCAAACCGTCTCTGACGATCAGTAAACGCCAGCACTGCAGCTTGAAAAGCAGCTTCATTAAAATCAGGCCAAAAATCTTCTGAAAAATATAGTTCAGCATAGGCAATTTGCCATAGCAGAAAATTACTAATCCTTTGTTCTCCACCGGTGCGGATCAATAAATCGACTACCGGTAAATTTGCTGTGCTGGTAAAGCGTGTAAATGTTGCTTCATCGATATCTGCTATATTAATTTTTCCAGCTTGAACTTGTGTAATTAATTCTTTAGTGGCATTGACTATGTCCCATCGACCACCATAGTTGCCAGCAATATTCAAAACTAGGCTGTCATTATCTTCAGTCAGAGTTTCGGCATCATTAATTTTTTTAATTAATTTACTGTCAAACCGACTAGTATCGCCAATTATTTTGAGCTTAACATTATTCTTATGTAACTTTTTAACTTCACTGCCAAGTACCATTTTAAAAAGTTCCATCAACACTCCAATCTCTTCAGTTGGGCGCTTCCAATTTTCACTGCTAAAAGCGAAAAGCGTGAGGACTTTTATACCGTTTTTTAAAGCATAAGAAACAGAAGCTCTCACCGCTTTAACACCAGATTTGTGGCCAAAAGTACGGAGCTTGCCTTTTTTCTTAGCCCAGCGACCGTTGCCATCCATAATGATAGCAACATGCTGCGGCATAATTTTTTCGATTAATTGTTCAGAAGAATTCATTTATCAAATACAACTCAATCACACTTCCATTAAGTCTTTTTCTTTCGCCACCAAAATTTCATCCACTTCTTTAACAAAAGCATCTGTTAATTTTTGTACATCATCTTCACCGCGACGACTATCATCTTCACTGACTTCTTTTTCTTTCAGTAACTCTTTGATATCGCTATTAGCATCACGACGAATATTGCGAATAGCGACTTTGCCCTGCTCAGCTTCAGCTCGTACTACACGAATTAAATCTTTGCGACGCTCCTCGGTCAATGCAGGCATAGGAATACGCATAACAGAGCCAGCACTCATTGGGTTAAGGCCCAAATCCGATTGCATAATAGCTTTCTCGACCGCTTTTGCAGAACTTTTATCAAATACAGTTAATGCTAACGTCCGCGAATCTTCAGCGATAATATTCGCTAACTGTTTAAGCGGTGTGTCTGTGCCGTAATAAGGCACCATAATGCTATCTAACAAACTAGGATGTGCTCGGCCAGTACGAATTTTTGAGAATTGGCCTTTTAAAACACTGATACTTTTTTCCATGCGCTGGCGCGCGTCATCATTAATTTCGTCAATCACGTTAATTTTTCCTATTTCTACATTATTTATTTTGTTTCTTTGGGATTGCAGATCAACGTACCTACATCTTCACCCATTACAACTGCTCTCATGCACCCAGGTTTATTCATGTTAAACACACGAATTGGCACATTATGATCGCGGGCAAGCGTAAATGCTGCCAAATCCATTACTTTCAATTCTTTATCTAAGACTTCAGCATATGATAATACTTTGTATAACTTAGCTTCTGGATTTTTAGCTGGGTCGTCGTCATATACACCATCTACCTTAGTGCCTTTAAGAACCGCATCCGCTTCAATCTCAATACCACGCAAACAAGCGGCAGAATCGGTGGTAAAAAATGGATTACCCGTACCAGCAGAAAAAATCACTACGCGACCAGATTTAAGTAAACTGATGGCTTCTGCCCAGTTGTAATTATCACACACACCATTTAAAGGAATAGCAGACATCAAACGGGCATTAACAAAAGCACGGTGCAATGCATCTCGCATAGCGAGACCATTCATAACGGTAGCCAACATTCCCATATGATCTCCGACTACACGGTTCATACCAGCTTTTGCTAAACCTTCCCCTCGAAAAAGGTTACCACCACCTATGACTAGACCTACTTCAACGCCTAACTCAACTATTTCTTTTATTTCTTGAGCCATTCGTTCCAACACTTTAGGATCAATGCCAAAGCCTTCATCCCCCATTAGTGCTTCACCACTTAATTTTAACAATATTCTTCGATAAGCGGACTTAGGTGCGATACTCATAGATTGATATTTCCTAAAGGTAATAAAAGGCGACGTTGTTAAGGCCTTGTAGCTCTATTTTACATAAATCCATGCTGTATCAAACTATCGGATCCGAAACAACAAAATTATATATAAAAAAGCACCTCAATTTGAGGTGCCAGTATTATACCCAAACAACTTTAAAATGCATGTTTCAGCGTAAATTAAAATTGATCTGTAATAATGTCAAAGACAATTTATTTTTTAACAGCTGCCATTTGTGCGGCAACTTCAGCTGCAAAGTCTTCTTCTTTTTTCTCAATCCCTTCACCGACTTCAAAACGTACGAAGTTAATAACATCAGCACCTTTTGATTTAAGCAAATCAGCAACTAATATTGATGGGTCTTTAATAAAAGGTTGACCCGTCAAACTAATTTCGCCAGTGAATTTTTTCATACGACCAGAGACCATTTTCTCTGCAATTTCAGGCGGTTTGCCAGATTGAAGAGCGATATCAAGTTGGATTTCTTTTTCTTTAGCCACTACTTCAGCAGGCACATCTTCAGGCTTCACAAATTGTGGGCTAGATGCAGCGACGTGCATAGCGATGTCTTTCGCTAATTCTTCATCACCACCTTTTAAAATTGCAATAACGCCAATCCGTGCGCTATGCACATAAGCACCAAGATTATCACCTTCAACTGTGATAACACGACGAGGGCTGATATTTTCACCAATTTTAGCGACTAAATTGTCACGTAATTCACTGACCTTAACACCATCAACCTCAGTGTTATTGAGAGTATCCATATCGTTAATTTTATTTGCAGATGCAATTTCAATCAACTGTTGGCCAAATTTAATAAAACCGTCATCACGTGCGACAAAGTCAGTTTCACTGTTAACTTCCATCATAGTTGCTACACCGTTAGCAACTTTCGTCAAAATAACACCTTCAGCGGCAATTCTGCCAGCTTTTTTAGCGGCTTTCGCTTGACCATTTTTGCGCATATTTTCAATTGCTAACTCGATGTCACCCTCGGCTTCAACCAAGGCATTTTTACAATCAAGCATGCCGGCGGCTGTACGCTCACGCAATTCTTTAACTAGGGCTGCAGTCACTGCCATTTTCGTATCCTCAGCAAAATAATTTTAAATTAAATATCTAAAAACAGGGGCGACAGCCCCTGTTTAATTTACTTTTTTAGGTAGCGAAGTGCTCGATACCATCGTGTCATTGACGCTTGACTGATTACTCAGCAGCTTCTACGAACTCACCTTTTTCGGCTTGCGCTTCTAGGTTTTGCTCACGGCCATTGATAACGGCATCAGCTGCAGCGTTCAAATAAAGTTGAACGGCACGTATAGCATCATCATTACCTGGCACGATGTAATCAACACCATCTGGATTTGAGTTAGTATCTACGATTGAAACAACTGGGATACCTAGGTTTCCAGCTTCAGTGATTGCAATGTGCTCATGGTCGGCATCAACAACGAATAAAACGTCTGGTAAACCGCCCATGTTTTTAATTCCACCTAGGCTAGTTTCAAGCTTAGTCATCTCGCGCGTTAGCATTAACACTTCTTTTTTGGTCAATTTTTCAAACGTACCGTCTTGGCTTTGTTGCTCAAGTTCTTTTAGGCGTTTGATTGACTGACGAACTGTTTTCCAGTTAGTTAACATACCGCCTAACCAGCGTTTGTTTACGTAAAACTGGTCGCATTTGTCAGCTGCGTCTTTCACTGCATCACTTGCTGCGCGCTTTGTGCCAACAAAAAGGATTTTACCTTTCTTAGAAGCTACGCCGCCAATAAAGTTAAGCGCTTCGTTGAACATAGGAACAGTTTTTTCAAGATTGATGATGTGAACTTTGTTACGTGAGCCGAAAATGAAAGGTTTCATTTTTGGGTTCCAATAACGAGTTTGGTGTCCAAAGTGTACGCCTGCCTGAAGCATGTCGCGCATAGATACATTTGCCATTAGAAAGATTCCTTAATATGGGGTTAGGCCTCCATACATCCCAATTCTCGATCTACTCAGATATTTCTTCGCAGACACCCCGAAAAGTGTGTCGATGTATGTGTGATATTTACGCTAATTAAATTAGCTGCTTCGCGATGATTGTTTTAGGCTTGCGCCCTCATTAATTCCAGCGGTGCGCTTTATAGCATGGAAACAGATTGTACTCAAGTAAAGTCTGACTATGAACTGTTAAAATCGACAAACAGTCTTTATCCTTAGAGACAGATTTTATTGTATTAAGAAACAGGAATTGCCTTGAATCTAAATAAACACAAGATATTCACACAATTAATATCGATTGCCACCTGTGGGAAGCTCGCTGACTTATTGATTTCAGCAAAAACTACCCTACCCTGGTTATTAGCTAGTTTAGGCGCGCCAATATGGATTGTATCTATGTTAGTACCTATACGAGAATCCGGTTCTCTGATCCCACAATGGCCGCTCAAACAAAAGGTTAGACATATCGAAAATAGGCTAATTATTTGGAGATGGGGGATCGCGATACAGGCTTGTTCTATTTGTTTTATGCTTGCTTCAGCAATATTTACCGAAGCTTTGTTGGCAGGTTTACTTATTTTATTATGTTTATTGCTTCTTAGCTTGGGACGTTCACTCAGTTCCTTAAGCATGAAAGATGTACAGGGATTAAATATAAAGAAAGGACAGCGAGGACAATTGGTTGGTATTGCTTCAACGATGTCTGGTCTTCTATCACTTATAACAGCTGGATTAATGATTATTTCGCCACAAGATATGAGCATTAAGGCAATTCAGTTATTGATCACCTTTTCAGCGTTTATAATGTTTATAAGTTTAATTTTATCTATTGGATTAATAGCAAATTTAACTGATAACAAGAAAGATTCAAACGATGGGAAAAGTATTTGGAAAATCATAAATCAACAAGCAGATTTAAAGCAACTAATTTTAAGTCGTTGTTTGTTACTGCATGCTGCACTAATTGCACCCTTTTTTGTCAGTACATCTGCAACTAACAACGATTTTTTTCAACTACCCTATTTTATAATTGCCAACGCACTCGCTTCTTTTCTCAGTTCTTACTCATGGGGTAAAATGGCAGATAAGAGCGCAATACGTACAATGTTTTATGCGACCTTAGTTTGTGTATCAGCTTCAATAATGTTCTATTTTGTTACTGCGGTGAATAATTGGTGGGTTGATGTGTTCCTCTTTTTTGTACTTAACCTTGGGTATGCAGGAATTCGTATTGGCCGCAAAACTTATATGTTAGATATTGCACAAGGAAGTCAGCGAACACTTTATGTTGCTGCTGCAAATAGCGTGGTGGGTTATGTTCTATTGATTTTAGGAGGATCATATGCATTACTTTATATTGTGATGGGCGAACATGTGATTATAGTCATGACTTTTTTTATGGCTATTGGTTTGATACATACTTTCAAAATGAAAAAAGAAAAATAACGGTGGAACTAAGCTATGTATCCAACGTAAAAATACTAAAAGAAAGAAAAATAAACCCACCAAACCATTACAAACATTCAACTTTTTCTGGTGTATTTTCCATTTCATTTAATAAATGCATTTGTTTTCACTTTTTTAATCATTTTCACCAGAGGGAAATAAAATGTCATTTCAAGCAACACACCCTTGATC
>OOEG01000037.1_pt1 | contig 12657 bp, 9 predicted proteins | sample 1670351 | NCBI WGS metagenome assembly OOEG01 (sample SAMEA98142418, study PRJEB22522) | marine metagenome | biome: marine biome; feature: marine water body; material: sea ice | place: Arctic Ocean | collected 11-Sep-2015 | depth 1.5 m
GTTTAGAAGGTAGAACCTTAGGAAGAGAACGCTTTGTCCATAACTTAATTGTAGATTATGTGACGCAACTTGGTTTTTTTACTAATCAGACAGAACAAAGTATCACGTCACAAGTAGCCTCTTCTGTTAGTAAAATGAAAGAACAGACACAACTCATTAGGTTAATATTGATAGGAGGCGTTGTTTTTCTGATAGCTATCGTCATTTTATTCCAACAACGCATACTTAAAAGGATCGGCGTTTTTAATCAAATGTTACTTAGTAGATCCCAAGGATTTGATTATCAAATCGAACTTGATGGTAACGACGAGATCACAGATTTGGTGGAGACCTTCAATGAATTTACTCAAACAATTGAAATACAAAAACAAAAACTTGAAAAACTTTCGATGTCTGATGGGTTAACTGGTATCGCAAATCGAAGGGCTTTAGATATACGACTAGAACATGATATTGAACTATCAGTTAGACAAAGATCTACTGTAACTATCTTGCTCATGGACATAGATTGTTTCAAACTTTACAACGATAACTATGGTCACTTGGCCGGGGACCAATGTTTAAAAGATGTCGCGAATGTTGTCTGTGATTCATTGCAACGTGATACCGACTTCGTGGGTCGGTATGGTGGTGAGGAATTTGTTTGTGTCCTTCCAGGCACTGATACACAAGGCGCAGCAGAGGTCGCGGTCAACATTATTGAAAAAATGAGACATAAAGCATTGCCACATATATACAGCGATGTGGCAGATTATGTCACTATGAGTATTGGCATTGCAACTTCAAAGCCCACTGAAGTCTTGACACCTGAAACAATTATTAAGCGAGCCGATACCGCTTTGTATGTTGCTAAAAACTCAGGTAAAAACTTGTATAGTATTTACTCATAGTCGCAACACTTACGAGTTAACCGGCTCTTCATTTACACTTTTTTGAGCTATTTGGGAGTCGAATTCTTGGTTAAACCAACGCTTCAACATATTTTTTTCATAACGCAATGCTTCATTTCTAAAAGAGTGCTTACTGCGGTCGAGAAAAGACATATCTTTAAGTTCCACTTCTGCCTCTTGCAGAACTTGACCAGATGAATCTAATAGCTGATAACTAAAGTTTATCCTTGGTATATCAATACTCTTGACGACACGAACATCTGCACCACCCGTACCCAAACCAATAAATGAAGCGGGCAAAACACGCCCGGCTAAGTCAAGATCACTTACTTTTATTAGTAATTTATTGTTATCAGGTAGTGCCAATGCCAACTTATTCATATATTCGTTGATATGTTCAAACGTGTTTTCTCTGAACCTTTTGCGCGACTCATTACTAGACCTCACGTCACGGTATTTTTCTGGCTTAACCCATTCAATTTCTACCTCAGTCTGGGCTACGACTTGACTGGATATACCTAACGTCATTGCAGAAATAATAAGTCCGATTAATATTTTCATAATAAATTCCTCTACGTTACAGTGCTTGTCATTATTACTTTTATACATGAATGTATACTGAACCTTATTCAAATAAGTTGCAATTTACCTTCGTAAAACAAAAAAAAGTTCTTCTACACTCACCAAATACAACAAAACTGTACAAATGATTAAAAGAGCCCAAATATTGCCCATCTTTATTCTGCGTGGTTTACCTAACTTGGTTACTGTGGATGCAGTAAACATTATTTCCATGAATAACACTTCTATCCTCCCATCCATAAACATAAGGTTTTCATTCACATACGCCGCACTAAACTTCTAAGCATCAGCTCAGTGTTAGTAGATGTAGTATTCAAGTAACATCAAACTATTGGAGATAAGCATGTATGAGTATACCTAGACGACGACGGAGTTGGTATTTCCTAGGAAATGCGTAAAAAACATTTTACCTTTTTCGCCCTGATGGGTCCCGAGATAGACATAATAGTCAAGCGGGTCTTGGTTTAGTTATCATAAAAGGATTGTCGATTGATATTAAGGAGAATGTTACGTAACCGGAAGCAAGTTTGGCGGGGCTAAATTTGTTATCAACTTACCCAAACAATTTTCTCAATCCATTTAGGGATACTCTTACGGCTGATTTCGCTGCAGACTAAGCGTAAATTAATTCCATATAAAAGGGGTTTTTATCACCTGCATGACAATAGTCTTGATTAAACTTGTTGAGCTCAGTTTTTGTGCTGGTAATTTTGTATAAATATTCAGTTTGCAGCACGGATAAATCTTGCACTTGCTGCAAAATTTAATTTCTAAATTTAACTAGTTGTTAATTATCTATGCTCATAGAAATACCATGCATCCACCTTGTTGTGGTCGTTTGCATGTCGGATAACCAAAGTTGTAAAACGTGCTGCGCAAAAACATAATCAAACATAAGATTTCAAGCGTAACTATCGCAAGGCGCAACACAAAGTATTACTCAAGATCGATTATGTCTAAATCTACGTAATGAATATATGGTAAAACGTATACGATAGTTATGCCTAGTGTTGACTATCGTATGATAATCCGTAGGTTATTATATAAGTATAAAAAGACTGACCGGGACCAAGCATGGCAGTTTACATGCTGATATACTCTTAACGTTACCTATTTGTTGAGCTCTCAACACCTGCATTTTGTTATACCAAGGACACCTAATGAGTGAGCGAATTCCTGTTAAAAACATCTCACCCGTAAAAGTACACCACCCTGATAAAAATAAACACGATAATACTTATACTCCTCGCAGCAGAATTTACGTGCGTTCTGTTTCTGGTATGTTGGAAAATTTCCGTCGGTTTTTTGGATTGTTTTTTATGAGTCTTTTTGCACTCATTCCTTGGTTACAGTTTAATGGTAGTCAAGCTGTATTATTTGATTTTGGGGCACAGCGGTTTAATATATTTGGCTTGACACTATGGCCACAAGACTTGACGTTATTAGCATGGATATTGATAGTGGCTGCTTTTGCATTATTTTTTGTAACCACCTTTGCGGGTCGCGTTTGGTGTGGTTTCATGTGCCCACAAACGACTTGGACCTTTATTTATATTTGGTTTGAACAAACGATTGAAGGCAGCCGTCATAAACGAATGAAGCTAGATGAAAGAAAAATGGACTTTGATAAATTGTGGCGTAAAACTCTGAAACATATCGCTTGGGTTGGAATTGCCTTACTTACCGCGTTAACTTTTGTTGGCTACTTCACACCCATCGATACTTTGTTTATTGAATTTTTTTACTTTTCAAGTAGTTTTTGGGTTGTCTTTTGGGTGCTTTTTTTTACACTTTGCACCTATGGTAATGCTGGTTGGATGCGCGAGATCATGTGTACCCACATATGCCCCTACGCACGTTTTCAATCTGCAATGTTTGACAAAGACACCTTTACCGTTGCGTACAACGCAGAGCGAGGAGAAAAACGTGGGCCCAGAGGACGAAAAGTCAGCCGCGAAGAAAATCAAGCTGTAGGCTTAGGAGACTGTATTGACTGTAACTTATGTGTACAAGTATGCCCTACTGGCATAGACATTCGAAATGGTTTGCAATACGAATGTATCAATTGTGGTGCTTGCGTTGATGCCTGTAATGGTGTGATGGAAAAAATGAACTATCCCAAAGGTCTGATTAGTTTTACTTCAGAGACTGAACTAGCAGGTGGTAAAACAAAAATATTAAGACCCAAACTCATCGGTTACGGAATTGTTTTATTATTAATGTCCGGACTTTTAGTATTCGAAATCGTGTCTAGGAAACCTTTAGAATTAGATATCATTAAAGACCGTGTTCCTATGTACAGAGAAACTGGCAACGGGCTGATTGAGAATGTATTTACTTTGAAAATATTGAATAAATCTCAGATCACACAACGCTACCGTGTATACGTTGATAACCTCGAGGGGCATACTTTAATTGGTGAAAATGAAGCGACTGTTTCAGGTGGCGAGGTGTTTAATTTACCATTGAGTATTGCTATCAATCCGAAAAACTTAACTCAAGAATCCACCGAATTTAGTTTTAGGGTTGAATCAATTGACCATGATAACAGTCCCATCAAAGTACAAGAAATAAGTAAATTTTTGTATCCAGATTTATGAGTGCTTTTGATTTTCAGGACTTACCTCTGCTCTAATACTCGACCCAACAGAAGCACAATGTATGGTTGTTGAGTCTGGATTGTTAGCGCTGGGTTGTTACGAAAATACTTACGAAAATAGGGTTTATCCGTTTTTTGCTGAGAACAAAAAACGTCATGTAGCTTAGTTCTATCGGTCACAACGCTGCGGCTACACTAAAATTCAAGAGGAACATGATTTTTCTGTCGAGTCAGCTTCCCAAGGTACTTATGTAATAGTACCGCTAACCATCAATAAACAATGTCTGCATATTTATAAATATTTTTATTCTGCACTTTTTTTGTCAACCAGCGGTCGACAATTCGAAGTGGACCATTTAGAACATCGCCTCGCAATGAGTATCGAAGAGCATTTATTGCACTCTTTTTATTGCACTCTTTTTATTGCACTCTTTTTATTGCACTCTTTTTATTGAACTCTATTTATTGAACTCTTTAAAGAGGTGCTAAAAAGAAGTACTAAAAAGGGGTGCTAGATTATTCATGGCTTTCTGAGGCTTACACACCGCTTTTTCACTATTTTATAGCAAATTGTTAACTTAGCTTCTTCGCTTTACACTGACACAAATAATAATAGGCTACATATATATTGTCACATAGGTAATATTTTGCAGAGGGTTAACCCCGTTTTCAATGATCTAGATGATTGCAAAAGCGGACCTGCTATTCAAGACATGCGAATGATGCTTTCGGGCACCAGCACCTTATGCAAACGTGCACACTCATATAAACTTATGAAGAGTAACGTGTCTTTGATAAGGCTCACCTTACATTAATAGAACCATTACGAATTTAAAATCTAATTAAACACAATGTGATTAAAAAGTAGCTACATTTTAGCCTTTTATCGCACGCTCCAAAATAGTCCGTTTTATTAACACCACTTTCAAAGTCCTATCGGATTTTTTTAGTAGCTATGCTAATCTAAAACTAAATCTGAAACTAATTCTGAAAGAAGTTGTGAGATGTTATGAAAAAAATATTGTTATTAATCAGTTTTGCTTTGTTACTACCGTTACAGGCCTTTGCCCAAGAAAAATGGAGTGAAGGTACTCATTATAATATTATTGCTGAACAAGCTACTGAAAAAAAGGAAGTATTGGAATTCTTTTCATTTTGGTGCCCGCACTGTTTTAAGTCTGAACCTTTAGTCACAGATATTAAAAGTAAACTTGCTGACGATGTTGAATTCAAAAAAGTGCACGTTAACTTTATGGGCTTTACCAGTGCAGCTATCCAAAACGAGGCAACTAAAGCGATGATGGTAGCCAGAGAATTAAAAAAAGGCGATGAACTTAATCAAGCAATATTTAGGTATATACACATATCTCGTTCATTAATAACAGGCGTTAAAGATTTAAAGAATATCTTTGTAGTCAATGGTGTTGAACCTGAAGAGTTTGACAAAATGATATCCAGTTTCGGTGTCAACAGTCAGCTACAGATGAACAATAAAACAATCGAAACTTATCGTAAATATGTCACGAGTGTTCCAAATTTCATCGTTAACGGTAAATATCAGGCTACTTTTACGCGTGATATGAACCAGGATGAAATGGTTGATATGATCATATTTTTATCAAATAAGAAATAGATTTTCAGGCTTCGTTAAGCTTGATAGTATTATCCTAAGGTCTTAGCCAGTTATTAATTAACTGGCTTTTTCATATTTATGTTCTAAAACCATCAATAACCACAAGAGAATTTGTTATGCGCAAGTCATTTTTAATCGTATTTTTACTTTTAACTTCATTTCATACCTTGGCACAATCAAAGTGGCAAGAAAACATACATTATAAAGTGATTGCCGAACAAGCAAGCGCTAAACCTAAAGTACAAGAAGTGTTTTCTTTCTGGTGTCCTGCATGTAATGCATTTGAAACTATAGTCCCGCAGATTAAGCGCGCCTTACCCTCAAATGTACCCTTTGAAAAAGTGCATGTTAATTTTAATGGTAGCACCTCTAAAGACACTCAAAATAATGCAACAGCAGTGATGTTGTCAGCTGAAGCATTAAAAACTGATTTAGCATTCAAAAAGGCTTTATTCGCTACCATTCATCAAAAAAGAACAAGGATCACCAACAAAGCTGATATTTTGGCCGTTTATGCCAGCACAGGGGCAGATGTAGCTAAATTAGAGAAAATGATGACTAGTTTTGGTATTCGTAGTCAAGTTGCCAAAAACGACAAAATTGCGCAGACCGTCAGAAGTGTACCTACCGTAATTATCAACGAAAAATATCAAGCTATATTTACTCGCGATATGACTCCAGAGCAGTCTGTTGAACTCATCAGCTGGTTAGTTAAGCAAAAATAACGACAACTTTTAGCTAGCAGCTAGCTGCTAGCTAAAAGACGAAAGCGGTTCACCACACACAAGGATATTGTCTCACCTACTTGCGTGTCATACGTTGCTAAGTGACTGTTATTCACTTTTTACTTTTGGTTCAAATCCTTTTGGTTCAAAATCTTTTTGCTCTTGTCTTTATAGCCACGCCTTTTTAGATACGATATGAGCTTATGTTGTTAAGACAAGGACTCAAGTCATAAGTTATTTGAAAAATAAATAACGCTTCTATGGCTGCTATAAGCCATCAGCTCACAGCCTACGATTACTTTTCTAAAATAATCCCATTTGTTGGCTGGTCATGTCTTCAAAAGATAAACCTATAAATGGCAAAATTCCCTCGGCGATGGGTTTGATTTGTTTATCAACATAGTGTTCATAATCTATTTGACTGGTTGTGTACTCTATTGGCTCAGGACCATTAATGGTGATCACATAAGATATCCAACTTTTATGCTGGTACCTGAGTGTTTTGCCTGATATTTTATTTTGCTGATCGGCCAGCCTTGCTGCTTTGACATGCGGTGGTACGTTTTTGACATAAAGATCTAATTTGCGCCGAATACGTTTATGATAAACCAGCTGTTCGTCGTGCTTACCTGTGCGTGTATCTTCTATGATCTGTAGTAAATAATCATGAACCTTTTGTCCCGAAAAAACCATTTTATATAAAGTAAGTTGAAAATTTTTGGCCAGTTGTGTCCAATCTGAACGCACAGTTTCCAAACCTTTGAATACCAGCTCATCACCATGTCTTGTTGTTTTTAATCCTGCATAACGTTTTTTACTGCCTAATTCTGAGCCTCGAATAGTTGGCATTAAAAACTGACTATAATGTGTTTCAAATTCGATTTCTAAATCGCAATCAAGTTGATGGTTTTGTTGAATGTTCTGTTGCCATTTTAGATTAATTTCGATGGCAAGAGATTGACCAATTTGAGTAGCTTGTTGATTTGAATACTCGCCGTCTAACCACACAAATGTTGAGTCAGTGTCACCATAAATAACTTGATAACCAGCTTGTTCGATCCACTTAGCCGTAGTGAGCATAATGTCATGCCCACGCAAAGTAATTGAGCTAGCTAAACGAGTATCGTAAAACGGACACCCCCCTGATCCTAACACTCCATAAAACGAGTTCATCAGAATTTTTATCGCCTGACTCCGAGCCGCATCTCGGTTTTTCTTAGCCTCGTCGCGCTGCTGCCAGAGTGATGTAATAATGTCTGGCAAAAAATGTTTATCACGACTAAATTTAGCTCCACGATAACCATCAATAGCCTGTTCTGGGGATAATAATCCCTCCACCAACCCGAGTGGGTCAATTTTGAAAGTACGCATAATGGATGGATATAGACTCTTAAAATCGAGTACCAATACATGCTTATATAAGCCCGGTTTAGAACTCATCACATAACCACCAGGACTTGCTAAACCTCCATCCTTTGGGCGATTAGGGGCTATGTAGCCGGCTCGATGAAGTTTAGGTAAATACAAATTGATAAAAGCAGCCACCGAGCCGCCCATTCGATCTAACTCAAGCCCAGTTAGCTGGCTACGTAACGTTAAAAAGTCCATCACTTTTGTATGTTTAAACACGTCTAAAACTAATTGACAATCTTGCAGATTATATTCGGCTAGTTTGACCTTATTGTGTTTGAAATCGTATTCAATCTGGGTAAGTCGTTCATCTACATCTCCTGTTTTTTTACCTTTTCCTAATAGAGTTTGCGCAACATTTTCTAAGCTGAAATTATCAAACTGATAGGCGGCCGTTTTGAGTGCATCAATACCATCAACGACCACCCTACCTGGCATAGAAACAAAACCAAGATTAACTTCATTTCTAGCATCTCGCCACAATATAGGTTGATTATCCCGCCCCAAAGATAATTCAACATTGTGCAATGCAGCACGTTTTATCAATAAACGAAAATCAAAATTAACCACGTTCCATCCAATAATAATGTCTGGGTCGATTTGGCTTACCTGAATGACAAACTGCTGTAACAAGGCTTTTTCATTATCTAACCAATGGATCCAATCATCAGATAATTGTGGCATTCCTATCATTAATACACACTTATAGGTATCGCTGACTAAGCCGATAGAAAATAACTCACCTCGTTCACTACATTCAATATCAATAGATAACAGAGCAAAATTCGGTACAAATTGGCTAGGCTTACATTGAAGAGCAGTCACTACATTAGAAGTTTGAGACAGCTTTACACCAGAAAAAGTGGCACTGCCATAAACAAAACGTTCCATTAAATAACGCTCAGTTAAACGTATATCATCTTCGAAACAATCAATGTTGTGCTGCCTTAAAAGTATTTTTGCTTTATATAGTGAGTTGTTCTTATCAAAGTAAACTCCGCCTACTGCTTGATGATCAAACGTTTTTAAAGCTAAAGGTTTGTAACTATTCTCAATCGCATTTTTTTTAAGCAGCGTCGTTGCTTGTGCTTGATCTTTTTGCTTAATAAAAAAAAGACCTTGTTGCGCTGGCGAGACACCCTTTACTACGCTATTTTCAGTGACGAACCAGCACTCAACATAGGTTTTTCCTTGTCGTTCTGTGTGGCGAGCAGTAAGTATAAATCCCTCTAAAGAGACTTGCATAAATAGTAGTTCTGTAAATTAATATGACGGCAAGGTAAGGGTAATTGAGACAGATAGCAAGTTAGAATAGGCTTCTTTAAAATAGATATTCAGGAGTATCATACACCTAAGCCTGAAGCTTAAAATAGAATTTAACAATAAAGCACGGGATACATTTCTCACTAATTTTACGAATTAAATCATCCTAACTAAGATAATTTAAACGAGCTATTTCTGTGTGTTAGCTTCATCAAATTAAGTGCTTGTTTAGAAATTTATTGTCTTAACTTTTTCACAGACAAATTAAAACCTAGAAATTTACATCATTGGATGGTTCTGATCGATTTAGACGATGGCTTATTCGACAAAAAGCTACCACTAAAACTCATCAAAAAACAACCTCAAAAAAGCCCTTCTAAAGGTAAGAAAAAAATTAAAACAACGCTTCAATCAAAGCGGCTCAAATTCTGTTGATAAGTGCAGCAGGGCGAATAAGACATTTACCACCACAAGATACATCGGTGTAATAATCTTTAAGTTTGAAATTATAATCCGATTGAACGGGTTTCATTTTTTACATAGTTCATCTTTGTCATCTGCTTTGACGATGGTGTAAATATTTTGTAATGCATCATTGATGTCTGATTGTGAATTGCCAGTAACAATCAGAGAAAAATTACGATAGCGACAGAAATATTAACTATTTTCAACACGGTTAAATTCCCAAGCATTTTATGTTTATTTGCATCGGCCGCTGCGTTTGGGCGAATCTTAATAAAACTATTTGAATTGATTGGAATATCTGCAATATGATGAACAAGCCTGAGAATTCAAAAATGTTACCTTTTGAATTATACCCTGAACTTCAATAACTTAACTTCTAAGACAATAACTTGTATTACGCTTTGCCATGTAATGTAAATATGCATGTTTTTAAAACAAACTACCCTTCGTAACTCTTATTTTTTGATGTTGTCAAAAAGTAACCCACTTAGAATACATACGCACCAAAGAAACACAGATGCCATTAAGCATAACAAACATATTACAGCTGCTCTTCGCGGGTAAAGACCAACTCATTACCTTTACTTTTTTGGGGAGAAAATTGGTATCCTGCGGTATCAAATTTTTGTAATTGGCTCACTTCTGTCAATTGATTTTTTAAAATGTACCGAGCCATCATGCCTCTTGCCTTTTTGGCGTAGAAACTAATCACCTTATATTGACCGTTTTTACAATCTTGAAACACCGGTGTGTAAATTTCAGCGTTAATAGACTTAGGCTTGACCGCTTTAAAATATTCATTTGAAGCTAAGTTAACCAACACATTGTCACCTTGTATATTGATCGCCTCGTTTAACTTGTTACTGATACGCTCACCCCAAAACTGATACAAATTTTTATTGTCGCCTATATCCAGCTTAGTACCCATCTCTAAGCGATAGGCTTGCATCAAATCCAATGGTCGTAACACGCCATACAAGCCCGATAAAATACGTAGGTGTTGTTGTGCATAGTCGAAGTCATCTTGACTAAATGAGCTAGCATTTAGTCCAGTATAAACATCACCGTTAAAAGCAAGTAGTGCTTGTTTGGCATTATTAGTATCAAAAGGCGTATGCCAACCCGCATAGCGGTCTGCGTTAAGGCCTGCTAACTTATCGCTGATCTTCATTAGCGATCCAATTTTAGCTGGAGTTAATGTTTGGCATTGTTCGATCAAAGCTTGTGAATCATCTAACATCTCTGGCTGAGTAAATGTTTTGGTTACTGCTGGGGTATCATAATCAAGATTTTTGGCTGGTGAAATAACAACTAACATTCAATGAGCTCCTGTAATGATAAACTAAGTTTAGATGTCTATTTCTACAGATATGTGGGATATGTGGGTAAATACAAGTTGGATTTCATTTTTCTTTGTATTTCAAATGCTCTTAAGCCAGTATAAACTTTTAGTTGATAACCTACCCAGTCTAATTACAGTACTTTATAAAATTACGAGTAAGGATAAATATGCACCTAAAACGTTTAGGTATCACCAGCGCTATTTTATTATTATCGAGTTGCGCTAATATGAATGAATCAGATTGTTTAACCGCGGATTGGAAACTAATAGGTTTCGAAGACGGTAGTTCCGGTAAAAACGAATTAACTATTTCGCAGCATAGAAAAGAATGTGCCGAGTATGGTGTCACGCCAGATTTAAACGTCTATCGTCAAGGGCATTTTGACGGTTCTAAACGTTTTTGCACAGCAAACAATGGGTTTTCTCGAGGTCGCCAAGGCAAAGATTATAGCCGTAGTTGCCCTCAACAACTTGAAGCTGAGTTTTTAACTGGGTTCACTGATGGTCAAACCCTACATGCCCTAAAAAAGGTATTAAATCAAAAGACATCTGAACTTGAAGACGCTTATGAAAATCTAGATTGGCTTGAGCATACTATTGCTGAAAAAAATGAGCTTATGATCGCTGATGGCCTCAAGCGAGAGCAAAGAATAATTATTAGAGATGAAATTGCACTATATCAGCAGCAACAAAGCGAGTTATTTAATATCTTACCTGAATTAAAGCAGGAGTTTGAAAATGCGGCTCAAACATACGAGATAGGAAAAGATGAGTTCTCGTATTATTAATTAACAAAACAATTAGTCTTGGTTAAGAGCTTGGCGCACAAGCAAAACAAAAATATGTAGACAACACTTCTAAAATTGATCAAAAGGCATCAATCAAAGTCTTTATAAAAATTCAGGGTTGCGATTAAGTAATCACATATAATTGGTATTTTTGCTAGCAAACGTGGCCTTTTACTGGCGTCTGTTATTTAACGGTTATATCCTGTGTTGAGACTATTTTAAAATTAAAAAGTAAGCATTAAGACATATGATAGTCAGCTTACTTCTTTGAATTCCTGAACAATTTTGCCAAGCTACACACATTTAATCTTGATAGCGAAAAAAGCGTCATTACTTACAGAGGATACTATGTCTAACCAATTACAAGCACTACGAGAAATCACCACAGTTGTGGCTGACACAGGCGATATTGAAGCGATTAAAAAGTACCAGCCAGTTGACGCGACTACTAATCCATCGTTGTTGCTTAAAGCGGCAGAAATGCCGCAGTATAAGTCTCATTTAGTAAACGCAGTAGCATGGGCTAAAGAGCAGTCATCTGATGCTGAACAACAAATCATTGATGCAGGCGACAAGTTATCAGTGACTATCGGCACCAATATAGTGAATATTGTACCAGGTCGAATTTCTACAGAAGTGGATGCACGTTTATCGTTTGACACCGCTTCTAGCATCGATAAAGCCCATAAATTGATTGCGCTTTATAAAGAAGCAGGGATCGATAAAAGCCGTATATTAATCAAATTGGCCTCTACTTGGGAAGGCATTAAAGCAGCAGAAGTATTAGAAAAAGAAGGCATTAATTGTAACCTTACTTTGTTGTTTGGTTTTGCACAGGCCCAAGCATGTGCAGAAGCTGGTGCTTTCTTAATCTCACCTTTTGTTGGCCGTATTCTTGATTGGTTTAAGAAAAGTACTGGCAAAACGGATTACAGCTCTTCTGATGATCCGGGTGTGGTC
>OOEG01000039.1_pt1 | contig 12322 bp, 10 predicted proteins | sample 1670351 | NCBI WGS metagenome assembly OOEG01 (sample SAMEA98142418, study PRJEB22522) | marine metagenome | biome: marine biome; feature: marine water body; material: sea ice | place: Arctic Ocean | collected 11-Sep-2015 | depth 1.5 m
AACCTACACCTAGGCCAAACATGATTATTGAAGGAACATTGTCGGGCAGGGCGCCTACTTCTTCTTCGGCTTGTTTAAGCAGTTCTTCGGTTTCTTTAACAAATTGATAATGGATGTAGTGAGCCAGTTTAGTGCCTCTGTAGCCCAGCACTAATCCGTCTTTATTGGGTTGTTCGTTAAAGTTTTCGAAATTTAACGTGCAATCATCTTTAGGGGATTGACCGTACCATGAGTGTAAGCTGTCAATTTTAAATAGATTCACTTCACCTTTTGAGTTAGCGATGGGTAGCCATTTTTGGGGTGTGTAATCTTTGTATTCCTTATATATGGCAGGAAAAAACTTTTTAAATGCCTTGAGGTTGTTGGCCAGTTTATCGTTAGGGGCCCCTAACAACGAATGGTTAGCTAAGTCTATGTTGGGTGTCCAACTTGGTACGAAGTCTAAGTAACTTTCCTTCGATTTGAGCTTAAAACCACTATTTTCAATTACATTCCAACTCCGCTCGGTTAAATCTTTGTATAACGAGTCGAACACTTGATGGTTATAGTGTTTGTAAATATGAAAGCTGGAAATAGCACAATGTTCAACCAGCTCATTTGCGTCTTTTATCAGGTCTCTTCCATCCTTTTCCAGTTGCAGGAAAATAGCGGTATTGTGCTCTTTTGCTAAGGTGAAAATATCTTGCCACGAGGTGGTCATGACCGAACATTGGAAGTACTGTAATTCTGGTTCGTAAATAAGTAGGTTTTTGATTTTGTGGCGTTTTAATAAATGGCTTAAATGAATACCAAGTCCACACCCAAGTACAACTAAACATTCAATTTCATATGGCATGGGAGGTTGTTGGTTTCTGAATTTTACGCTGGCTAACTGATCAATGCTAAGTGCAGTGCCTGAGTCCTCTTCATAGTTTGAGGATGGTGTTCGGAAAACAACTTCAGGGCAGTGTTGCTCTATTCGCGATAACTGTTCAAGCACTTCTTCTTCAGGATGAAAGCCATAAAATGTGCGGCCCATACCGTAGTCAACAATATTGTTTTCGCCGTATTTATTGATGAAAATAGAATAATTGGCAAGGTCAGTATTTTGCACATAGGGTAAAAGAGAGGGAATGCTGCGCTGAAATGCATTGATATTGCTGCTATGTGTTTCTATTATTTGCTTAGCAAGTTTTTCATCGAGCTTAGCTTGTAGTTGCTCATCTTTCTCAATATGTAAACGGATGTTCTTCAGCATACTTAATATTAACTCATTATCTACAGGCACTTCACAGTGTAACTATCTTATTATATCGGCAGCACTAAAAAAAGAATAAGTCGTTGAATTTATTATGAGAAGTGGAGTCGGTTTGATTATTGATGTCGGTTTATTATGTTTCTATTTATACGTAGTGATCATTTGTTATACCTTTATAAAATTGCTTGTATTTTACACACCCGTGGACACTCTGCTATTCTAAAAACCAAATGAATGAGGATAAGTTTATGATTGGTTTTAACACTGAATCAAATACATCGTTATTACAACAAGTTCAAAACAAGCAAGAGTCTATACTCGAGAAGTTATCGTCAGGTAAACGTATTAATAGCGCAGCTGATGGCGCGGCGGCTCAGCAGATTATTGATCGTTTGACCACTCAAGTTGAGGGTAATCGCCAGTCAATATCTAATGCATACGATGGCGTGTCTTTGACGCAGGTTGCTGAAGGTGGTTTGGCGGGTATTAATGAAGACGTGAATCGTATCCGTGAGTTGTCCGTGCAATCGGGTAACGGTTTGTTAAACGGTGCTGATCGCCGGGCGATTCAAGCTGAAGTCTCCCAGTTGCAAGAAAATATTTCGCAAACTATCGAGCAAACCGAATTTGCTGGTAAATCCTTGTTATCGAATAATAGCACTATTGATTTTCAAGTGGGCGCTAACGCCGGACAGAAAATTGCGGTGGCGACAAAAGATGCAGCGGCCGGCTTGAGTGATATTCTGAATGTGGATTTAAGCACAGCAAAAGGTGCAGAAGATGCGTTAGCGATAGCGGATACTGCGAACGAATTTGTCGGTAGCGCCAGATCTGATTTAGGTGCTACCCAAAATCAATTTGAAAGTGCAGCACGAAATTTAACTCAAGCTGATGTCAATGTTTCTGCGGCTAGAAGCCGTATTCAAGATACTGACTTCGCTCAGGCTGCGTCTGAAAATGTCTCAGCAGGTATTTTGAGTCAAGCGAGTCTTGCGGTGCAAGGCATGGCAAATCAACAACAAGGTCAGATGTTGTCTTTGCTAAATGCTTGAAGTTAGATAACGTTGGATTAATATTGAGCTGCTAAGTGGCTCCTTTTTTTGTCTGAAACTTCTAGCATTAATGCAATGACAAAAAAATATAGTCGTTAAAAATGCCTTAAATTTTATTGCTATCCCGCCTCGAATGTTTAAAATCCTCACGTCCCAATAAATTATAAAAACAACAAAAGGCTGGCAGTAGATGAGTAATATTTTGATTATTAGTTCTGATATAACGCGGGCAAATAATCTTAGTACAATTCTGACATTTCTTGGTGAGCCTTGCAGTTGTGTTTTGTTCACTTCAGCAATAGAAGCCCTTAGAGATAATAGTGATATCAAGTCTGTTTTAATTGATGCAGATTCTCATGAATTAGCTTGCGATATCAGTGAAAAATTTCCTCATCAACCTTTTGTACTGGTTGGTAATTATGAAACATACAAACTACAAACAAATATTGTTGGATCTATAAGCGAACCTATCACTTACCCAGTACTGACTCAAATGTTACACCGTTGCCAAGAGTACAAACGCATTCAACCTAAGACCAAAACTACGGTGCAAAATAAAACACGGTTGTTTAGAAGTTTGGTAGGAAAAAGTAAACAAATACAAGTTGTTAGGCATCTGATTGAACAAGTTGCACCTTCAGAGGCAAATGTCTTGATACTTGGTTAGTCAGGAACAGGTAAAGAGGTCATTGCGCGTAACGTACATTTTTTGTCAAATCGCACTGATAGTATTTTTATCCCGGTTAACTGCGGTGCTATCCCTGGTGAGTTACTCGAAAGTGAACTTTTTGGCCATGAAAAAGGTGCGTTTACTGGTGCTATTGGTACACGTAAAGGGCGTTTTGAATTAGCAGAAGGCGGTACGCTGTTTCTTGATGAAATTGGTGATATGCCACTTCAAATGCAAGTCAAGCTACTACGTGTATTACAAGAACGTACATATGAAAGAGTAGGCGGTAGCAAGCCCATCAAATGCGACGTTCGTGTTATTGCTGCAACTCACCGAAATTTGGAAATCATGATTGAGGATGGTCAGTTTAGGGAAGACTTATACTACCGTTTAAACGTATTCCCAATAGACAGTCCTGCTTTGCGCGAACGAAAAGAAGATATTCCTCTTTTATTACAAGAGTTAGTTTCAAGATTGGAGTTTGATAACTCACAAATAAAGTTTACAGCAAACGCGATGACGTCTTTGATGGAGCACAAGTGGAAGGGTAACGTTCGCGAATTATCAAATTTGGTCGAACGTTTGATGATTTTATACCCTAATCAACTGATTGATTTGAGTGATTTGCCCAGTAAATACAAACACCTAGATGTAGAAGATTACGAACCTGATTACCCTGAAGAATTATTAGAACGTGAAGCAATTAACTCTTTATTTGGCGACATTAGTGAAGATAACTCGGAGGAGGTTGACAATACGTCATCGACTGAGTTGCCTAAACAAGGGCTAAACCTTAAAGAATATATTTCAGATTTAGAGGTTAGTTTGATTACCCAAGCTCTTGAGCAACAAGATTGGGTGGTTGCCAGAGCTGCTGAGGCTCTTGGTATGCGCCGCACCACCTTAGTCGAAAAAATGCGAAAGTATAATATTAGTAAAGGTTAGTCCCAGTTCCCTTTTATCATCTCCTTAAAACTTTATCGCGTCATTACATTGACGTTAGATATTTTTAACAATATGTCTTAAGAACCTGATTATAAACAATATTTTTTTTGGCATGGCTTGTGCTTTACTTTACCAGTAATTATTCTGTCTAAGTATTGACGTGAGGAATGTATGGGTTCCAGAAACACCTTAATTGAAACACCCGGTGATAACTTTTCTGTTCTTGGCGAAGTTGTCAGGCACGATGCATTAAAAAAAGCGTCGCATGCACCTAATACTCATGAATTAGATGCATTGCGTTTGCAAGCGAATCGCTTGGAGCATTTGCTTCAAGTTATGCCAGCAGGTGTGGTGGTGATCGACGGTAAAGGTATAGTCAAGCAGTCAAATAACCTTGCTAAAGCCTTGTTAGGTGAGCCTTTAGAGGGGCAACTTTGGCGAACCATCATAGCTCGCTCATTCAAGCCCCAAGCAGATGATGGCCATGAAGTGTCGTTATATGATGGACGAAAAGTCAAACTTTCGATAACTCCCTTAGAAAAAGAGCCTGGGCAGCTTATTGTTCTTACTGATTTGACAGAAACCCGACAATTGCAGCAACGTATCGGCCATTTGCAAAAGTTATCCTCTTTGGGGAAAATGGTCGCTTCTTTGGCGCATCAAATTCGTACCCCTTTATCAGCCGCTATGCTGTACGCAGCTAATCTGTCTAACAACACCTTAAATAAAACATCACGTGAAAAGTTTAGCAACAAACTTGTTTCAAGATTGCGAGACCTAGAAAGCCAAGTTAACGATATGTTGTTGTTTGCAAAAAGTGGTGATGAGCAAGTAATAAGCGAGATCTCGCTGCATACATTAATGAAAGAGGTGCAGCAAGGAGCTGACGCTATGTTGCAAAGTCAAAAAGCTATTTTAGTACTTTCCTTACCTGAGCCTGATGTGGTCATTCTAGGTAATAAAACAGCGTTAACTGGGGCCTTACAAAACCTTATTCATAACGCCCTAACTGTAAAACCACACAATGCGGTGATTAATTTAGCTGCTTTTTGCAAAAGTAATGACCCTGAATGGGTTAACTTATCTGTCACAGACAACGGTCCTGGTATTCAAATAGAAAATATAAACAGAATATTTGAACCGTTTTTTACGACAAAAAGCAACGGCACTGGCTTAGGCCTCGCAGTAGTCAAGAGTGTCGCTCAGTCACATCAAGGTAAGGCTCATGCAACCAATTTGGCTGGTGGTGGTGCTTGTTTTACTTTATGTTTACCTACTTTTTATGCTGACAAATCGCATCAAGTCATCGCTTCAACACACACAACACAGTATCAACAATGTTTTGTTGATACAGCGGGAAGTTAAAAATATGAGTCAAGCTAAAGTATTGATAGTAGAAGACGATGCAGGCCTAAGAGAAGCTCTAGTTGATACGTTACTTCTTGCTGGTTACCAAGTAATTGAGGCCAACAGTGGTGAACAAGCTATGGTTAAGTTGTCTGAACAATCAGTCGATTTAGTGGTCAGTGATATTCAAATGGGTGGTATGAGTGGTTTATCATTACTCAAAAATATAAAAAATAAATATCCTAATTTAGCAATACTTTTAATGACAGCTTACGCCACAATTGATGACGCTGTGCAGGCTATGCGCGATGGTGCTACCGATTATTTGTCAAAGCCTTTTGCCCCCGAAGTACTACTTAATTTAGTTGGCCGTTATGCTCCTGCAAAAAAAGTAGAATCACGCACCCCAGTGGCAGATGATCCAAGCAGTTTACAGCTACTAAGTTTAGCAAAAAAAGTGGCTAGGTCAGAAGCAACTGTTATGGTCTTAGGCCCTAGCGGTTCTGGTAAGGAAGTACTAGCACGCTATATTCATGATCAGTCCAGTCGAAGTAAACAAGTATTTGTGGCTATTAACTGCGCGGCTATTCCAGAAAACATGTTGGAAGCAACATTGTTTGGTTATGAAAAAGGTGCTTTTACCGGAGCAATACAAGCATGTCCGGGTAAATTTGAACAGGCGCAAGGTGGTACTATTCTTCTCGATGAAATCAGTGAGATGGATTTAAATTTACAAGTCAAATTATTACGTGTGTTGCAAGAAAAAGAAGTTGAAAGACTAGGTGGACGAAAAACTATCTCTTTGGATGTGAGAATTATTGCGACTAGCAACCGTAATCTAAAACAGACTGTCAACGCGGGTGAATTTAGGGAAGATTTATACTATCGCTTAAACGTATTCCCTTTAACTTGGTTACCCCTCGATAAAAGAGGTGGTGATATTATTCCTTTAGCCACACACTTAATCGAACGTCATTGCCAAAAACAAGGTTGCGAAATATCTAAGTTAACTGCGTCTGGTCGCAGCAAATTGTTACAACACAACTGGCCAGGTAATGTACGAGAACTAGAAAACGTGATCCAGCGGGCACTGATTTTATCTGACGGCAATCAAATTGATGCTGAAGATTTAATGATTGAACAAGATATATCGACGTTGACTCATATCCCACGGATTGGTGCTGAGAAAGTTGAAGACGAGAATAGCAAATTGGGTTCAGAATTACGTCAGCAAGAACATCAAATTATTCTTGATACTTTGCAAAGTTGTAAAGGCAGACGTAAGGATGTGGCCGAGAGATTGGGCATTAGTCCGAGAACTTTACGCTATAAACTTGCTAAAATGCGTGAAGTAGGTATTGAATTACCTGCCTAGTAATCCGTTTATAACGTTTCAGTTATTATCTTTTTAAAAACCAAAACCACCTTTAATGGTGGTTTTTGGTTCTTAATTGATTTAAATGATTTTGCAAAGTATGAAGAATATATTGAGCTATATTGTTGTTGTATCGATTGTCAAGAATATGACACCATAATATGTGTTAATTATGAATTTAACATGCTGAATTTATTGACTATTTTCTGTTGTTACCTTTACTTACTTTTTGGCACTTACCTTGCAAAAGATGTAGGCAGTTAACTCAAATTACAAATTACGTCTTTTGCAAGCGGAGCATCTTATGGATATCAAAGCACAGTCACTTTATAAAGAAATGCAGGGCATGGCTTCGGAGACGCAACTGGGATTAGGTCAGCCCAATGCTATTCAGGGTAATCCTACTTCAGAAAATTTTGCTGATTTACTTAGTAATGCCATTGGCAATGTTAATGATATGCAGTTGGAGTCGAAAAGGCAGACTATGGCATTTGAAATGGGCGACAAAAGTTTAAGTTTAGCTGATGTAATGATAGCAAAAGAGAAGTCAGGCATTGCATTCGAAGCAACTATTCAAGTACGAAACAAAGTGCTTGACGCCTACAAACAAATTATGAATATGCCAGTTTAGGAGCTAACTAGTGGCTGAAGCAGCAGGTACAGAACTGGCAATGAGTGATATGAGTACGGATATGTACTCAGATGACGCAGGTGCAGAACAAAAATCTGGTTTTATGGACTCAATTGGTAGTACCGATATTGTGCGCCAAATTACTTTAATCATCGCCTTAGTAATATGTGTGGCGATTGCAGTGTTTATATTGATTTGGGCCAATGAGCCAGATTATCGACCCTTGGCTAGGATGGAAACACAAGAATTAATTGAAACTCTTGACTACCTCGACGGAGCACAAATTGATTATCGTTTAGAGGGTAATACTGTCTACGTTAGTAGTGAGCAATATCAAGTAATCAAATTAGGCATGACACGTCAAGGCATCACCCAAGGTAATACGGCGGGTGTAGATATCATCATGCAAGATATGGGGTTTGGTGTAAGTCAGCGAGTCGAAAAAGTTCGTTTGAAACATGCTAGGGAACAACAAATCGCCAGAACTATTGAAGAAATGACGGCTGTTTCACGAGCAAAAGTGTTGCTAGCATTGCCTAAAGAAAATGTATTTGCTCGTCGAGAGAAAAAAGCCAGTGCAACAGTTGTTGTAACCACCCGGCGTGGGTCGATGATTTCAAGCGGTGAAGTTAATTCTATCGTTGATATTGTCGCCTCAGCAGTGCAGGGTCTGGAGCCTGACCGAGTGACAGTGACTAACAGCAATGGTCGATTGTTAAATTCGGGCTCGCAAGGGGCTGAGTCTGCCCGTTCTCGCAAAGAATACGATTTAGAGAAAAAACGTGAAAGTGCCTACATTGAGAAAATCGATTCAATTCTTATTCCTGTATTAGGTCTAGGCAACTATACAGCACAAGCTGATGTGAGTATGGATTTTACCTCAGTAGAGCAAACACAGCGAAGTTATAACCCAGACCTACCTGCCATTCGCAGCGAAATGACGACAGAAGAAAATAGTGTGGGCGGTTTTATTGCGGGCATACCTGGAGCACTTACCAATCAACCCCCTGCAGACGCTAATATTCCCGAACGTGCCAATGGTAGTTCAACCCAGCAAAGCCCCGGACGAAGTCATAAAGAGGAGACTCGCAATTACGAGCTAGACACCACTGTAAGTTATACTAAACAACAAGTGGGTATGATCCGCCGTTTAAGTGTTTCCGTTGCATTGGATTATGTGACCACCACTGCTGCAGATGGTACAGAGTCAATTGCACCTAGAGCGCAGGCTGAATTATTGGATATTCGCCGCCTATTGCAAGGTGGTATTGGATTTGACGTGACCCGTGGCGATTCTTTAGAAGTGGTAAGCATCCCATTTAATCGTGAGGATGAATATACAGTTATTGATGTTCCATTCTGGGAAGACCCTAGATTTTTACCTTTGATTAAACTTGGTGGCGGCATTTTTATTATCGCTTTGCTTATTTTGGTGGTCGTGCGGCCTATGGTACGTAAACTAATTAATCCTGATGGTTTAAAATCAGATGAAGTTGGTGCGGATCAAGGGCTAGATTTGGGAGATGAGACGATTAGTCTGTTGGGAGATGAGTTCGACGAATCTCAGGTCGGATTTGCAGCAGACGGTACTTTTATGTTGCCAGATCTGCATAAAGATGAAGATATATTAAAAGCAGTTCGGGCGTTAGTAGCAAATGAGCCAGAGTTGTCTTCACAAGTTGTAAAAAACTGGATGATGCTTGATGATTAAGCTTACACTTAACATCTGTTATTTTGAGGGTTAGATCGTGGCTGAAGAACAAAGTAAAACGTCTGGTTATGACGTAAGTAAGTTAGAGGGTGTTGATAAGGCCGCCATATTGCTACTTAGTTTAACTGAAGATGATGCGGCGCAAATACTTAAACATTTAGAGCCTAAGGAGGTGCAAAGACTGGGCTCCGCCATGGCAAAAATTGATGATATGACCCAGTTAAAAATTACTGCAGTGCATAAACATTTTATTGAAGAAATTCAAAATTACAGCACTATTGGTTTTCAAAGCACAGACTTTGTGAAACGTGCACTTACCTCTGCACTAGGTGAAGATAAAGCGGCTAATTTAATTGACCAGATTTTAATGGGTACCGGTGCCAAAGGTTTAGACTCTCTAAAGTGGATGGATTCAAAACAAGTAGCAAGCATTATCCGTAATGAGCACCCACAAATACAAACTATCGTTATGTCATACTTAGATGCAGACCAGTCGGCAGAAATTCTTAGTCAATTCCCAGAAAAAGTACGTTTGGATCTAATGATGAGAGTCGCTAATTTGGAGGAAGTGCAACCTGCTGCATTACAAGAATTGAACGAAATTATGGAGAAACAATTTGCCGGTCAAGCGGGTACGCAAGCCGCTAAGATGGGTGGTTTGAAGTCTGCTGCAGATATCATGAATTACCTTGACACAAATATCGAAGGTCAGTTAATGGATGCTATTCGCGAACAGGACGAAGAAATGAGTCAACAAATTCAAGACCTGATGTTTGTGTTTGATAATTTAGTCGATGTTGATGATAGAGCAATCCAAACTATTTTGCGTGAAGTGCAACAAGATGCCCTACTCAAAGCAATCAAAGGTGCAGAAACCGAACTCAAAGATAAAATCACTAAAAATATGTCTAAACGAGCAGCTGAAATGTTGCTTGATGATCTTGAAGCTATGGGCCCTGTGCGTGTTAGTGAAGTAGAAACTGCACAGAAAGAAATTCTCTCAATAGCTAGACGTTTGGCTGATGCGGGTGAAATCATGTTAGGTGGTGGTGGTGGTGATGAATTCTTGTGATCAAGCTGATAATGGCTCCGAGGTATGTAAAGCATGAGCATTGATGAGCGAGATGATAAACAAATAAATGATCAAATAAATGGTCAAAAAGAAGTTCAAAAAGAAGTTCAAAAAGAAGTTCAAAAAGATGAGATTATAGCGTGGGATTTACCTTACATAGAAGACATCAATCAAACTACCGATGAACTTACCACAAATGCTTTTAATCGTAAGTCAAATTGGAAATATGAGCCGCCAGAAGTTGAAATAGAAATATCACCACCCACAGCAGAAGAGATTGAGTCAATTAGAGATGCGGCTCATGCCGAAGGATATAACCAAGGACAACAAGAAGGCCATACCGAGGGTTACGATGAAGGGTTGACCAAGGGCCATGAAGAAGGTTTGGCAAAAGGAATAGAAGAGGGCACATCACAGGGACTAGCCTCTGGCGAAGAACAAGTTCAACAACACATAACTAATTGGGTCACGTTAATTGAAAGTATTCAAAATCCTGTCGCTAGAGTAGAAGAAGCCTTAGAAAAAGAATTAGTTTTATTAGCTGTGAGTCTTGCTAAAAGCGTTATACGTAGTGAGGTCAAAACCAATACGGATCTTATTTTTCAGGCAATTAGTGAAGGCTTAAAAGCATTACCTATTCAAGAGAAACATTATCAAATTCATTTAAACCCAGAAGATATCAAGCTGGTTAATAATCATTTTAGTCCAGAAGAAATTATTAAACATCGTTGGGATTTGATTGAATCACCTGATTTGTCAGCGGGCGGGTGTGAAATTATTACTCAATCGAATGCCGTAGACATTACTGTAGAACGTCGAGTTAAAGACGTGATTGATAAATTCTTATTAGAACAAGGTCTGAGTCATATTAGTGAAAGCGATCAGTAGATTATGACCAGTAACCTGTTAGACCGGATAAAACGTCTCAAAGACCAAGTGCCACAAGTGCCTATTGTTGCTTGTGGCAAGCTAGTTCGTGGTATTGGGCTGACGCTTGAGGCTGTAGGTTGCCAAATGCCTGTTGGTAGTCAGTGTCTGATCCAAACGATGGAAGGTGAAATTGAAGCCGAGGTGGTCGGTTTTGCAGAAAATATAACGTATTTAATGCCCACTGAAGCAGTCAAAGGAATAGTGCCTGGCTCACGTGTGCAACCGCTCAACCGTGAACAAGGTTTGGCCGTTGGTATGGAATTACTCGGCAGAGTAGTCGATGGTAATGGTCAGCCCTTGGATGGCTTAGGTCCTATTAAGGCAGAAAAACGTGTGCCTCTTTCCCGCCCCCCGATGAATCCTCTTTTACGTAAACCTATCACTCAGCCATTAGATGTAGGGGTCAGAGCGATCAACTCAATCGTGACTGTGGGGTTAGGTCAGCGTATGGGACTTTTTGCGGGTAGTGGTGTGGGTAAAAGTGTATTGATGGGAATGATGACCAGAGGAACCGCTGCGGATATTGTTGTTGTTGGATTAGTAGGTGAACGTGGCAGGGAAGTAAAAGAATTTATTCAAGATATCCTAGGCGAAGCAGAACGTAAAAAGTCTGTTGTAGTAGCAGCGCCAGCAGATACCTCTCCACTTATGCGACTTAAAGGCTGTGAAACAGCAGTAACTATTGCTGAATACTTCCGAGATAAAGGATTAAACGTATTATTACTTATCGATTCTTTGACACGTTACGCTATGGCACAGCGAGAAATTGCCCTTGCTGTAGGTGAACCTCCCGCTACTAAGGGTTACCCACCCTCAGTATTTGCTAGATTACCTGCACTGGTTGAGCGAGCGGGCAATGGCAGTGAAGAACAAGGTTCTATTACTGCTTTTTATACAGTATTGACAGAAGGTGATGATTTACAAGACCCAATCGCTGATGCGGCAAGAGCTATTTTAGACGGACATATTGTACTTTCTAGAGATTTAGCTGATTCAGGTCATTATCCTGCAATTGATATCGAGGCTTCTATAAGCCGTGTTATGCCCATGGTGGTGCCGGAAGAGCATGTTCAAGGGGCGCGGCGTATCCGTCAAGTGTATTCGAATTACCAGCGAAACCGTGACTTGATAAGTATTGGGGCTTACACCAAAGGCACCGACCCAAGGATTGACTTGGCGATAAATGCTGAGCCTGCTATCAACGCATTTTTGCAACAAGGCATGACACAGATTATAGACTTTGAGCATAGCACCGCTGATATGGCCACATTAAGTGGTGGCTTGGGTAAGGGGTAAATTAATGTAACCAACAATAATACGACTAATTATCGTATTTATAGGAACTTAACTGA
>OOEG01000043.1_pt1 | contig 12033 bp, 11 predicted proteins | sample 1670351 | NCBI WGS metagenome assembly OOEG01 (sample SAMEA98142418, study PRJEB22522) | marine metagenome | biome: marine biome; feature: marine water body; material: sea ice | place: Arctic Ocean | collected 11-Sep-2015 | depth 1.5 m
ATGAAATAGTAGTAGTGATGTAGTGATGTTGTGGTGTGGATAGAGGCGAGCACTGAGATCTAATCAAAACGCTTCGTCGGCAGCGTCAGATGTGTATAAGGAACAGTCGCGACTCAGGGCAGCTTCCATAGCTTTGATGATATTATGTGAATTGCCACTGGTGGATATAACAAACAAAATATCACCTGCTTGGCCTAATGCGCTAACTTGTTTTGAATATACCTCATCAAATGTAAAATCGTTTGCTATTGACGATAATGTCGCTCCATCTGCAGTTAGTGCCAATGCAGGCAAGCTAGGTCTTTCACGTTCAAATTTATTCAACAACAAAGACGAAAAGTGTTGAGCACTCACCGCTGAACCACCATTTCCACAACATAATATTTTGTTGCCGTTTATTAAGGCATTAACCATCATGTATGTGGCATTAGAAATGGGCTCAGGTAACAACTCAATTGAGGCAATTTTGATTTGTATACTTTCAGTAAAATTTGCCTTAATGTTTTCTAACATAACACTCCTAATAAATTAATTGCTGCTCCTAGCAGCTTACGATTAAACACTTTTTAACCAATTGATATTTTGTTGTTGCCGACTTTTTCCCTCAATGCCCACCAAGTCGATTCTATGTGGGACAACACTGGGGTTAAAACCTCGCTCCTGCATATAGTGCATTACAGCAGATTCAAACTTACGCTTTTTACTCGCATGGAAAAACTCTATTGCAGAACCGTATTGATTCTTACTACGGAATTTTACTTCTACAAACACCAGTTCTTCTGTGTCTTGCATGATTAAGTCTATTTCACCTGTGCGACATCGATAATTTTGCATAATAAATATGAGACCTTGCTGTTCTAGGAAGGTTCTAGCTAAGTTTTCTGCTTCTCTGCCAATTAAAGGGGAGAGTGCCTGTTTAATCCATTGCAAGTAACTTTACTCGGTCTTGTACAACTTTAGCCCAAGGCAAACGTCTGTGTAAAACTCCATGTTCGTCAACATTGAGACTACCGGTGAGTCCACTGCTAGTGAGTTGGGGAAGTGTTTTTAATCGACGCAAATTTGGTAGCAAGTTATAAGCGTCGAAACCCATAGCGAACAACCTCATTAAGGTGCCTTGTTTTTGTGGCCAAAGTTGTGTTGTCTGCTTGGCAAGGTTCTGCCAATTATGATCGGGTAACATCCATGGCATATCTGTAAATGTGAGGTTACGTAAATCTCTAAGGTTATTGTTATTTAAATCTGAACTATAGCTACGCGAAGATGCAAATACTGAAAGTGATTTTCGAGCAAAAGGGCTAAGGCTAGCTTCGATAATAGGATTCAGCAACTGCGTTTGCTCAGGGTTGGCAAACAACACTATCGCATCAATATCTCGACGATTTCTTTCTACTCCAAATACTTCAACATCAGATAGTATCTCCATTTGTCTAATACGCTGTTTGCTTTGTGCAACATCCAACATTTCTGACACACGAATACGCATATCTTTGTTGTCGGTAAATATGATTAAGTCTGGCACAGTGGCATTGGGTGTCTTTTGCCAATTGGCAATAAACGTTTGTGCCATTCTTTGGGTTGTAGGGTTATCTGCTGCAAAAATAATGGGTCTAATCAATTGTTTTTGTTGCATATGCGATGCAAGTTGTTGTGCTTCATCTTCCGGTGCTAACGAAAAATAATAATGTTCAGGAGAAGGTAAGTTTGACTCTTCTAACATATTTACAACACCTGTTGTTGGCAATGTTGTATCTAATTCATCTCTTAAACGAGGTGATGTTTCGGTTCCCAATTGCACTCTGTTTAACGCTAAAATTATCTTGTCTTTGGGCAAAACCGCAGTCAATTCAGTAATTTTTTGTTTTACCAAAGGACCCAAAATTACATCAAAATCAGCTACTAATAAGTTTATTTGTTGCGACGTTTTTAATGCAGAATCAAAAAAACGGATCTCACGATATTCCTGGGGGTTGTTCTGAGTTGCGTAGTCGAGTAATCCGCTGTCATCGAAGAAGTTGTTTTGGCTTGGTTCTGTGCTTTGTGTGCTTTCAAGGTAAGCTGCTAGAATACCCTCTTTTATTGCTACACCCTGATTCGCAAGTCTGCCCGTTAAGGGCAATAATACTGCAATACGTTTTGCCTGAATTGGTGATTGTAGTAACGACATTTCAATTTCTGCAGGTATATTGTTTACCAGTGGGTGTTCTAGATGCCTACTTTGCCAATCGATTAGCTGTTGGTTAAACAACTTCGGCTCTAATGCAAAACGTTTGATGATGATGGCAAGCTGAAGCCAAGGTTGCAGCTCAGGCTCTGATAGTCGCGCCTTTTCCAACTCAATTAAATCTAGTTTACTGATCCACCGCCAAGTAATTTTGCTTTTTTCAAGTGCTTCAAGATCAGTGCCTTGTAGCACTTTTGCCGCTGTTAGCCATTGCTTTTTGTTGACATGTATTTTTGTTTTCAATAAGGCTATCCGTCCTTGATAGCCATAAGTGTTGGAGATATTAAAGAGTATATTTTCGACTTTTTCTAATGTTTTGTCAGACAAAATTAAATAACATTCAGCTAAAATTATGCTTGCATGTGTGTAATGTCGATTGTCTTGTAACTCAGGCTTTAACACCTTAAGCATTTTAATGCTTTTATTACACTTTTGTTCGAATTTTAGGGCTTCTGCGGCTTGTATTAAGAAGTCATTACGTCGATATGCATCATAGTTTTGTTTGGCCTGGTTTAGGTAATAATGACTATCCTTCGTCACTTCTGTCACTTCTGTGACTTTGTTTACTTTTACGGTGGTATGTTGACCTTGCCGGTTAGGGTTGCTTGTACAGGAAAGCAAACATAAAATAGCGATACAAAATATAACAAACGTTCGAAAACTCATCGCTGATACCCTTAGAAGAAAGTACTTAATAGTTTATAGTAACGAATATAAATATCTAATGCTTTGTGAATAGGTTCATAGATAAAATTTATACTTAGCAAAACGTAGGTTATCGCTTTAATTTGGAGAATTTCAATTGATTGAATCAGGCACGTTATTTATCGTCGCCACGCCTATTGGCAATCTGGAAGACATCACACACAGGGCTCTGCGCATATTAGCTGAAGTCGATTTGATCGCAGCAGAAGATACTAGGCATAGTCAGCGCTTGTTACAACATTACGACATTTCGACGCGATTAACCTCGTTACATGACCATAATGAATCACAGCGGGCTAAACAGCTTATCGAAAAACTTAAACTAGGTGAAAATATCGCCTTGATTTCTGATGCGGGTACACCGCTCATAAGCGATCCGGGCTATGGTCTGGTCAGTCAATGCAGAGAGGCTGGTGTAAAAGTTGTGCCTTTACCAGGACCGTGTGCGGTTATTACCGCTTTATGTGCTGCTGGTTTAGCCACTGACAGATTCAAGTTTGAAGGGTTTTTACCTGTCAAAGCTGTGGCTAAGCAGCAGGCTTTGCAACGTTTATTAACCGAAACCAGTACCAGTGTTTTTTATGAGTCTCCCCGCAGAGTAGCAGGCACCGTCAAACAAATTGTAGCTGAGTTAGGTGAAGACCGACAAATGGTTGTGGCAAAAGAGCTCACAAAGACATTTGAAACGTTTTACTCAGGCAGTGCACAAGCATGCTTGACTTGGCTTGAAGCTGATGCAAATCATCAAAGAGGTGAATTTGTATTATTGATTGCGGGTCAAAAACAGGATCAAACCGATGTTTCAGCTGACGCACTAAATTTACTTAAATTGTTAATTAGAGAATTACCTCTTAAAAAAGCGGCTGCTGTGACTGCTGAGCAATATGGCTTAAAGAAAAATCAGCTATATCGACTGGGTTTAGAACTACAACTATGATATTACAATGCAAAACATTACCAATTTGGACGTTTTACATGTAGGTCTATGATATCACTGCATCGGGTTAGTCTGAGAATAACCAAAGAAGTACTATTTTAACATTTACAATGAGTCGAGTGAGCCTGCTTAGCAAGTGCAAGCGTCAAAACAAGCGCTGGATAAAGAAAGACGGCTTAATTTTTTAGATAAACGATTAAAAGGCAAAGGTTGCCTTAGAACACAACTTTGCAAGCGTAAGCTAGTTTCACAATTATTATTGATCATCAAAAGCCAGCACAAGACCTAATGATCACTACTGATTCAGCCCTTATGTCAACCAGCAGTGTTTTTTCAGCCTACTGCAACGTTGAATTGGCATTGGCGTTATCGTAAAAGGACATACGGTAGTTGACGGTATCGCAATATTAAAATATCGGGAATTAAAAATGGAAGAATGACTATGACTATAAGTGTTCGAACTAAACTGATGTGTGGCGAGTCAGGCAACACCAATTATAGTTATTTTGACCTCTGTAGTTAACAAAAAGTGATTTTGTTACTAATTATCCTCCAGGCTAATACGAACATTATTTTGGACGAGGTGGAAGATGCTATGATGAGCTCCTGTTGCCCAAATTTTTTTGAGTTATATTTTTCAATTGTGTTTATTTAGAATCGATTTCCATTTCTTAATCATTAACTAAAAACGGGTATGTTGTGAATAATCTAAGAGGTCAAGCTAACGTTTTTACCCCTACTATTATTGATGTTGAAGCCAGTGGTTTTGGATCGTTAAGTTATCCCATTGAAGTGGGTGTCATTGACCAGTCAGGTAAAAAGTTTTGTAGTTTAATTAAGCCTCAAAGTGATTGGACACATTGGGATTCACAAGCTGAATCACTGCATGGTATTAGTCGGCAGTTACTGGCTCAAAGAGGTTTACCTGTGCAGGAGGTTTGTTTGCAACTCAATACGTTTTTGATGGGGCAGATAATATATTCTGATGGATGGGTCGTGGATGACACTTGGCTAATTAAACTTTTTAATGCAGCTAAAATAGTGATGCAGTTTCATGTCAGTTCTTTGGAGATGATTTTAAACGAAACACAAATGTTACGATGGCATTCAACCAAAGATAGACTATTTCGACAAATGAAAGAGCCGCGTCACCGTGCTAGTAGTGATGCTGCGCTTATCCAAAATACGTTTGTGACAACTCAGCATCTATGTAATGTGTAAACTAATCGAAAAAAAAGGCTAATTAGTTTCTAGTTCCTCAATTTTCATCTACCTAGCACTAGCACTTACGCTAACAATAACACTCTATTTGTTATCGACTCTTGGCAGCTACAGAGTGTCTGGTTAATCAAGGTTGTGCTAGCTGTTTATGCGTATCGCAAAGATGGCGTTTTAAAGAATATTCATCAGATTTGATACGCTTCATTGAAGCTAGTTGGTTGTATGTTTTGTGGGTTAATGCTGGCGATTATTGGGAAGTGTTTGTTAAAATAATAGTATAAGTTCAGCTGGTATTGATATGACAGATTTTATTGAAAAAACATACATCGAAGAACAGCTTATTGACGATATTGCTGGTGCTTTAGTGCAACAAGGATTCTGTCAATTGCTGCATTTTTTACCCAAGATACATGCTGATCAGTTGATGTATGAGGCAAAACGTCTAGCTTCAACTGAGTTTAAGCCAGCAAATATTGGTCGCAATGAGACTCAGCAATTCAATTCAAAAGTAAGATCGGACTCAACTTTGTGGTTAGAGGGCAATTCTGCTACTCAGCAGATATATTTAGACTGGATGGAGCAATTAAGAATAGGCTTGAATCGGCGACTATTTTTGGGGTTATTTGATTTTGAATGTCATTACTCACGCTATGCGAAAGGTGACTTTTATCAGCGTCATTTGGATACCTTTAAAGGGGATAAGTCAGGAGCAAAAAGTAACAGGGTGTTGAGTACCGTATTTTATTTGAACCCAGACTGGGTTAAAAATGATGGTGGAGAGTTACTTTTGTATGCTGATAAACAAGTATCACCTTTACTAATTGTGCCACCGTTATTTAATAGCTGTGTGATTTTTCTAAGTGATACCTTCCCTCATGAAGTCCTTAACAGTCAATGCGATCGTTATAGTATCGCAGGTTGGTATAAAGACAATGGTCACGCGGCTGAACATCTTGTTACTTTTAAATAAACTATCATTTTGTATCAGGCATAAAATTGTTAGTTGTTCTAATTTAGCATATTAAGTTAACTTAAGACTGCTGGTTTTATTTGGACGTCGATGGATATTCAGTGATTTATCTCCCTCTGATAATTTTGTGTTGGCAGATGCACCTGAGAGCCCTAACCTTGATAACGAATATTTCAGGTTGGCTTGCCCACATAAAAATGACATCTCTGACTCAGTGCCTGTTACTGTCAACACCCGTGGTGTCAGTGCAAATAAAACCGTAGATGTATTTTTTGTTCATTTAGCCGGATTTGTTGGACCTAGTAGTCGGAATTCCAATATGCAAAGCGAAAATTCAGAGGCCTAATCAATCGAATATATGCTGTCTAGCGTGACCAGCATTTTTAACAATTATTGTAATAGTATATGCACCGCTCTATCGCGAAGCTCAAATTCAGTCATTTATGCCCGAAAAGTTTGATGCGGGTACCCAAGCACTAGACTTAGCTTACCAAGACATCGAATCGGCATTTGATTATTATCTAACTCATTATAATCAAGCACGTCCCTTTATTGTGGTTAATCATTGTCAGGGCACAACTCACGCTTTACGTTTATCAGAACAAAGGGTATGTGAAACTGTGTTATTCCATCAGCTAGTCTGGTTGCCTATAGATAAATTTAGTCGAGGCTTTGATCAGATCACACCTTGTGAAGACACAACACAGCTAGGCTGTATAGTCAGTTAAGATATATTCGGGGAAGGCGATAAGCTGGACGTAAATGTTCCGCATCGGTATGACACAGGATGGGAACTCATTCGACAAGCAGATAATAGTGCTAAACCCACCGTTTGTGTCAGCCCAATGAACTAGTAGCGTGATAAGAGTAAGATACAAAAAAGTTAGCATCTTGGTGCCATGCCCGTCGATTTTAAGCGCCCAGCGTATGATATGTTGTTGGTCAACAAACCTTGACTTATTTTTCAAGCATTACCTGCATTAAGTAGCCAGTTAACGGAGGTACAATGCAAAGACGACGACAGCCTAGAAATTATGCAGCGGGCAGATAACATTTTTCAAATAATCTAGAGCAAGGTTATGAAAGTCATCATATGCTCGGCTTTAGTCTATTTTATGGCAATATTCGACAAAACTACATTCAGCGCGTTAATCAATCTATTATGAAAAATAGCGTTTCCTATAAAAAATATTAAGGAATTTAGTATGAACATCGTAAAAAAAGTGTTTCAGCAAACGCTTAGAGTCTCATTTTTATTGTGTTACTTCAGTGTATCTGCGGCTGATGAGGCACAACAACTGTATACCTCTCAACCCGATGTAATCCCAGAATTAGGGAAACGGGGTAAATATTCAGTTGGTGTTAAGACCATTCAGACGATAAACCCAAAGCAACTTAGCACTAAGGATTATAAAAGCTTGGAAGATCGCACCTTAACTCTTGAAGTATGGTACCCAGCATTAACTAAAGACATGGATATACAAGCGACTTATGAAAATGTTACACGAACTAACAAAGAATTTTCACTTCAGGGTCGCAGTGTGCGAGACGCAGCATCCAATCAAGAAAATACCTATCCGATAGTAGTGTTATCCCACGGATACACCGGCTATCGCACCATCATGTTTTATCTTGGAGAACATCTAGCTAGCCATGGTTATGTAGTTGTTGGGGTCGATCATACAGATTCTACTACAGGTGAAGTTGACTTTAAAAACGCTCCTTTTGCTGGATTTCCCAGTACCTTAATTAACCGCGCCCGTGATCAGCAATTTGTATTAGATTATTTCACTTCAACTGATTCTGATTTAGCCAAAGTAGTAGACACCAACCTTGCCTCCGTCATTGGGTTCTCTATGGGAGGGTATGGTGCAATAAACACAGTGGGTGGTTGTTATAATTTTAATCAACAAGGTCTACAAGGCTTCGGTTTCCCTGAATCCAATGCAAAGGCATTGTTACCAGTATTTAATACTTGTAACGCGGGAAGGAAGAAAGTTGATAGTCGCTGGAAAGCTATGGTTGCTTTTGCTCCTTGGGGACAAGAACAAAATTTACACACATTGGATGATATTCAAGTACCGAGTTTATACGTTACCGGTGATCATGATGATATATCTGGTTATGAACGAGGTGTAAAAAGGTTATTCGAACAGTCAGCAGCAAAAGACAGCTTTATGTTGGTGTATGAAAATGCTCGGCACAATGTGGCACCACATCCAGCGCCAGAAATAGCTTATGCTGATGAGGCGGATTTAGGCCTTTATTATGAGCCAGTTTGGAGCAGTGAGACCCTCAACCGTATTAACCAACATATGACTTTGGCTTTTTTAAACTGTTATGTAAAAAAACATGTGTCTGCATGTGATTATTTGCCTAAAAGAGAAAGTAGCACCCAAGTTAAACAAGCTGGTGGTAAATTAACAGATCCTTGGCCGGGTTTTGCTAACAGGTGGGCAGTGGGCATGAGGTTTGTTCGAAAATAATAAATAGCAGTTAACAAATAGCAGTTAACAAATAGCAGTTAATTAATAACAGAGTATAAAGGTACATGGACATAGACATATTTCAAGTTGACGCTTTTGCGGAACAAGTCTTTAAGGGTAACCCAGCCGCGGTATGTCCCTTAGATATGTGGATAGCTGACGAACTACTGCAAGATATTGCACAAGCAAATAATTTGTCTGAAACCGCTTTTTTTGTGCCTTATCAGGATAATTTCCAATTACGCTGGTTTACGCCGTCCCATGAAGTGGACTTATGTGGTCACGCAACATTAGCTGCTGCTCATGTACTGTTTACACATTTAGGATATGAAAAGCCTGAAATTTGCTTTAATACTAAAAGTGGGGACTTGTTGGTGACTAAAAAGTCCAATGGGTTAGAAATGGATTTTCCTGCATCTTTGCCAAAGCCAGTGATTGCCCCTGATAATTTGTTGTTGGGACTAGGAGGGGAGATAAAGCCTAAAGCTATATCTGCAGCTTTTGATTATATTATTGAACTTGACGACGAGGCAGCAGTGAAAAAACTTTCGCCTAATTTTGAATTATGGAAGACCATTGATCTTAGAGGTGTGGTGGTGACTGCAGCAGGTAGCGATGTTGATTTTGTTAGCCGATGTTTTTTCCCTAAGTTAGATGTTAATGAAGATCCCGTAACAGGTTCAGCCCATTGCGAATTAGCCCCTTACTGGTCGAAAAAATTGAATAAAAAAAGATTGAAAGCCAAGCAGTTATCACCCAGATCTGGAGAAGTTAAATGTCAACTTATCGGTAATCGTGTGTTACTAAACGGTAAAGTAGTAGATTATATGCATGGCAAAATAAACTTTTAAAATCATAGATTTTATCAATATCTTAAGTATTAATATCGTTCACTTATGCGAACGATATTTTATAATTACTACGTTTATTATTCTTGCGTAAAGGTTAGCCCTGCGTTTGTCACAAGACGTTTAATCAGTTTTTCGCCCATGGCTGGAGCTGATGTCCAAATACCACCTTGAGTGTCTACTGCGTCCTTTACCAAACAAATAGCTGCTTCGGTGATGATTTTTGAAGTAGAACCATAGCCTGGGTCTCTATCGCCTGTAACTGCCACTTTAATGACATTACCATTATCGTCAGAGCCAACATATACCATGTCATACAAACCTGCTTCACGTTCTTCTTTACTTGGACCTTCACCTGGTTTGGGACCACCGTCACCCCCCATGCTTTTGTCATTCGCCATAGCATTGGCGATAGTTTCACCTTTTTCGCCAGGTCCTGTCATAAACATTTCGTCATACACAAAATCGTCGCCATATTCGCTATTCAACAGAAAGTTAGAACGCTGCACGTTGCGTGTATTGATGGCTGCCATTACAAAAGGTGTTACCCAAGATCCCAAGTCTTCCTCGTAGTATGGTTTATTGCCATAAGGTTGATCGGCACCTTTAAACCCTGGAGTAAGAGAGAACGGGTTAAGCAAAGCCTGCATTTTGGCCGGATCTTTTTTAGCCGCTATAAGCGTCTCTTTAAAGCTTGCTGCTGTACCACCTGAGAAAGTACCTTTCATTTTTCTAACACGACATCTTACTCTAGGCATAGGGTGACCAAATTTTTCTTTGGCTAATTGTTGTAAGTGATAAACTCCTAAGTCAGATGGAATAGAGTCAAAACCACAAGAGAATACTATACGCGCGCCACTGGCTTTAGCTGCTTCCTCATGGGCAGGGATCATTTCACTCATCCATACCGGCTCGCCACATAAGTCCACATAATCTACTCCAGATTTAGCGCACATAGCCACCAAATCTGAACCGTATAATTGATATGGACCTACAGTGGTTAAAACCAGTTTAGTCTTATCTAACATCGCTTGAATTGAGCTTAAATCCTCAGAGTCAGCTACAACTAAGGGAGTATTTGCAGGTGCACCAATTTCATCTCTTACTGAAGCTAGTTTTTCAGCACTTCTCCCAGCCATTGCCCATTTTACTGAATTATCACCAGCGTATTGCTTAACCAAATACTCAGCAACTAGTCTTCCTGTAAAACCGGTTGCACCATAAATAACAATATCGAATTCTTTATTTATACTCATTAGACATTTCCTTAAACGTTCCATCAAATTTAGTATGTTGAGTGTAATGGGGATTAACTTGAATTTTAATTTATTTGGGGAATGGCTAACTATATTCTTTATTAATAAACAGATTACACTTTTGATTGATATAAAGCTGTATTCTCGGTTTATATCACATAAAAACACAGTACAAAAAAAACGAGTCACAGACTCGTTTTTTATTCAGTACATTAACTAGAAAACTCCAAGCAGTGTAACTTTCTATGCCGTAACAATCTTACTGGCATTAGTGCCGCCGATTGTTTCCATTACATCACCGTAGGTCATAATAAATTGATCGCCTGACTCTAAAATTCCTTTTTCCAGCAAAGCGGCTACAACATCATTTTTAAGTTGACCAGGATCGCTACCTCTTGAGTCAAAAAACACCGGCATAACACCACGATATAATGCCATTTTATTAAGCGTGTTTTCGTATCTAGACAAAGCGTATATAGGTAAAGAAGTCGTAATGCGAGACATTAACAGAGGTGTACTTCCGCTCTCGGTTAATGAGACTATCGCTTTTATAGTGCTTAAGTGGTTAGCTGAATAAACAGCGCTCAAAGCGACTGTTTCGCTGACAGAACTAAACGACTCATCCATCCTATGCTTCGAAATAGTGACGCTTGGGTGAGTTTCAGCGCCTACACATACGCGTGACATGGCTTCAACCGTTTCTACTGGGTATTCACCAGCAGCTGTTTCGGCTGATAACATAACAGCATCGGTTCCATCTAACACAGCATTTGCCACGTCCATCACTTCTGCACGAGTCGGCATTGGACTTGTTATCATAGACTCCATCATTTGTGTGGCGGTAATCACAACTTTGTTAAGCTGCCTAGATCGAGCTATAAGTTTTTTCTGCACGCCCACTAATTCGGCATCACCAATTTCTACACCTAAATCGCCACGAGCAACCATCACTGCATCCGATGCTTCGATAATGTCGTCAATGGCTTCGTCAGAAGCAACCGTCTCTGCACGTTCTACTTTTGCACAAATCATGGCATAACAACCTGCTTTTTCAGCGAGTTGTCGGGCATAACGCAAATCATCGCCAGAACGGGGGAAAGAAACTGCCAAATAATCCACACCAATCTTTGCTGCGGTAACAATATCTTCTTTGTCTTTGGCGGTCAGTGCTTCGGCAGATAACCCTCCACCTTGGCGGTTAATACCTTTGTTATTTGATAACTTTCCGGCAACAGTGACTTCAGTGTGAACTTTATTACCTTCAACGGCAGTAATTTTTAGCTGTATACGTCCATCATCAAGTAATAATAAATCACCTTCTTTCACATCCTGGGGTAAGGCTTTATAGTCAATACCCACCGCTTGCTGGTTGCCGTCATCACGACT
>OOEG01000046.1_pt1 | contig 11754 bp, 10 predicted proteins | sample 1670351 | NCBI WGS metagenome assembly OOEG01 (sample SAMEA98142418, study PRJEB22522) | marine metagenome | biome: marine biome; feature: marine water body; material: sea ice | place: Arctic Ocean | collected 11-Sep-2015 | depth 1.5 m
CCATTTAACATATTAGCAGTAAGTAGGATTAATTATACATGACTAAAACAAGGCTTGCCGCCACACTATCCTTAGCCCTCATTGTGGCTCCTGTTAGCCAAGCAGCTAGGTACAGAGTAGTTGAATTACCTGTTACTGATAAAGGACAAAGTACTTTCCCCAGCGCAATTGGCGAAGACGGCAATATCATTGTCAATGTGACAGGTGCGTTTAACATTCCGATTGATCTAGATTTACTCGATTTTGATTCAGAAGCGTTAATGAACGTCTTAACTGACGTTGAATCTGCTAGAAACGGTAATTTTAATAGTACGGATTATGAGATAATATTGGCCTTAATAAAAGCCGCTGATGGTACTCAGAATTCTCAGCAAATAGCTAATTCAGTGGGTTTTTTAGCATCGGAAAGTGAAACTACTTATATTCCAGGCTTTGATCAATTTTCTGACCAAGATAATGAGTTTACTTTTAATTCAACTACGCTTGTTAGAGATGTTAATGACTCAGGCTTTTCGGTAGGCACCGGTGAAGGTTTCTACAGCAATCTTGATTACACGCTTGAAAGTGGTGAAAACGTCACCTTCGTATTACATGATTTTGGTATACGAGCATTTGTTAATCTTGGTAATACTGTTGTTGGCTTGCCAGCACCGATGACATCAGCGGGTGGAATTAGTGAAGCCTATGGCATTAATGAAAGTAATCAAGTAATAGGATATGGCTCCACATTAATCGTATCGGATTCCTTAGAAACAAGTTTAGCTAACTGCGAAGATGACGAATTGAGAGGTGATGTTCCATTAGAATCCTGTATCAATAGCATCATTAGCTCATTCACTGGTTCTGCCACCAGTTTCGCTCAGTTGAGAGGGTTAATTTGGCAATTAGACGGGCAAGGAAACCTACTCGACACCAAAGAGTTAGGCATACTCTTTGAGCCAGATGCAGATGACGCTTCAAATTATAGCAGTCAAGCATTTGCAATAAATGATAACGGAATTGCTGTGGGTGTTTCAAACGGGCAATATACTGAAAATGACGTCACAGCTGTTAGAAATTTTGCCGTCATATTTGACCAAGATGAAATTATCAACATTACTCCAGAACCTGATAGTAATGTTGCACGTTCATCAAACACTATTAGTTCAGCCGCGGATATTAATAACGATAATTTTGTTGTGGGTCATCAGGTTAAATCTGTTAACGGAACAAATAGAAGAAAGTTTTTTGTTCACGATATGTTGTTAGGTGAAACAACTTTCCCAAACGACTATTTCTTGGGCTCTTCAAGTATTGCTTTAGATATCAATAACAATGGTATGGTTGTTGGTTATGGAGAAGTGGATGCTTCTCTAACTGGTCGCCGAAATGAAGGCTTTTTATATGATATTGCTGAAGAACAGTTTTATGGTATTAGAGAGTTAATTAGTTGTGATTCACCTTACACAATAGTTCAAGCTAATAGTATTAATGATAACAACGAAATAGCGGCGACTGCATTATATTCTGGCTCTGCAAGAGATTCAAGAGGTGAGATTTTATTAGACTCAGCAGGAAATGAAATCCAAGTTGAACTGGTGACTGCAGTCAAATTAGAGCTGATACCCGGTGGTGAAATAGATAAGTGTGACTCTATAATTGATGAAATAAACAGAGAGAGACAAGGTGCTAGTGTGACCTGGATGTTAGCTTTCGGAGCACTTATTTTGTGTTGGAGACGTTTCAAAAAGTATGTCTAAACTGATTCTAGAGTTACTTTACTAACCCGCCTTCAGGCGGGTTTTTATTTTACAATCTATTAACTATAGTCATCAGACCTTTATAACAAATAACTTTAAAACGTTTGGTTTACATACAAATTTATTTTTGTACAAAAAACACACAAATTCAATAGGTTAAATAATGTCAAATGCTTTAAGTGTCATTTATTATTGAACCAAACACCAATATACACTATCTCTAATATGTGGCTATCAAGTCCACAGGTAAGTAATCATTCAAAAGAGGAAACTCAATGAAGAGACAAAAAAGAGATAAGCTTTCAAGGGCGCATTCTAAAGGTTACCAAGCAGGCATTACAGGTCGTTCAAAAGAGAAATGTCCATTCCAGACATCAGGTGCACGATATGAATGGCTAGGAGGGTGGCGAGAAGCCATCGGTGATAGAAGTATTGGAATAGTCAGTCGATAATAAATAAGCCCCACATTGGGGCTTTAATGTTTAGCGTATTATTAAAAGCTGCTGGTGTCTTGGAACAAGCCTACTTTCAAGTCTTTAGCTTCATAAATTACTCTACCGTCAACTTCAACTGTGCCGTCGCCTAAACCCATAAACAGTTTACGCTTGATTACGCGTTTCAAATCGATCCGATAAGTGACTTTTTTAGCTGTTGGCAACACTTGTCCCTTGAACTTAACCTCACCGACGCCTAATGCTCTACCTTTACCCGGTCCGCCAGACCAACCTAAGAAAAAGCCAACTAATTGCCACATAGCATCTAAACCAAGGCAACCAGGCATAACAGGATCGCCAGGGAAATGACATGCAAAGAACCAAAGGTCGGGTGTAATATCAAGCTCTGCAATGATATAACCCTTACCATGGGAACCACCTGTTTCGTGAATCTCGACAATGCGATCCATCATTAACATATTGGGTGCTGGAAGTTGGCTATTTCCTGGACCGAATAATTCACCTGTACTGCAGGATAGAAGTTCTTCTCTCGTGAAACTATTTTGTTGTTCTGTCATTCTATGTATTGCCTTAATAATCTGAGAAGGGTAATTTAGCGAACAGTTGTAAGCTAAACAACTCTGAACAGTGATATATTTAACTTTTAGCCAAATTAAACCTATACGAATGACTATTAAAACAATATGAGCATAATTAAACGCAGTGTTAACGCTGAGAAACAAAAACGTTTCAGAGATAAACAAAAAGACAAGGGTAAAAAACAGGTCAGAGGATATGTTACTGCTCAAGCCATGGATTGCTACAAAGAGTTATCTGACAAAACCAAATGGACTGACAGTGAAATGTTGTCTAATGCGTTACGCATAACCTATGCAGCTTATAAATGTGGTCAAATTAGACTTTTAAATGAATGGCTTAAGGATCACGATAAGTAATATGATAAATCCTTCAAATAATGCTAGAAAAAGAAGTTATGAGATTGATTTACTCAGAGGCCTAGCAATTGTTTTGATGGTTATTTTTCATTTTAGTTATGACTTAACGGTTTTTGGCTGGGCGGACTTTAGTACCAGCAAAGATATCGAATGGATAATATTTAGGGCGGTTATTGTTAGCAGTTTTTTGTTGGCTGTAGGCATGAGTAGTTATTCGGCATATCAAAAATCGGTCAACAAAAATAAGCTCATTAAATCTGTCAGCAAACTTTTTGCGGTCTCTATGTTTATTACATTGGGCAGCTTCTTTATGCACCCGAATGCATGGGTGTATTTTGGTATCATACACTTTGTTACGGTCGCATTGCCTATCTCAGTTTTATTTGTTCGCGCTCCTTATATTGCTTTGATAATCGGGATTGGTTGCTTTGTAGGCTTTTGGAGTGGTATTTTGAACTTATATCCTGTTTGGCAGTGGAGTGTTTCAAATTTAGGCATTCCATCTCGTACGGTCGACCTAGTTAGTTTCTTCCCTTGGATTGGTGTGGTATTGATTGGTGTGTTTGTCATGCACAAAGAACTTTTTCAGGTTAAAGTCAAAACTAGTGCCATTTCAGATAAATTAGTTATATTGGGTCAACATTCGTTGGTTATTTATCTTATTCACCAACCTATTCTATATGGCTTATTTGGTCTCACAGATATAATTTTAGGTCGTTAATCGAAAGAATTAATATTCTAGAGAACATTGGCCAGAGCCAATGTTTTGTTCTATGAATCGTTAGATTTATTGGTTTTGCTTGTTTACAGGGTTATTGCATCGATAAATTTGAATTGTTTAATCCAATGTAGCTTAAAGTGCAGAAGCTTAAAAATGCTTCACAACGAATACACTTAAGCTTGTAAATAAGTTGTCAGCCTACATGTGTCAACCCAAAAAAGTTAATATTTTACCCCTATCTTTCATATAATTAGTATCAATGGACACCAGTGTATGAAAATTTACTGAATTAATAGTTAATTCAGGTTGGTAGTCAGGTATAGCCATTAACTTGCTATTTAAAAATAGCCTATGACGCTTTTATTATTTGTTTCACTATCACCATAAACTATCAAAAAAAAATATTAGTTTCAGGTTCAATATTTCATGCTAAATAAACAAAAAACCTATGTTGTTCAAATTTGATTATTTTCAATCTAAAACTATTATGAAAAAGTGAAAATTCTGGATGCATCAATAAAGCCACTTATTTATGTCTATTTCAAATATTTTTTATCTAATCTATATCCGAAAATAGGGGTGGTTTTAGCCTTCTTCGATTCCGTAAAATTAAACATTTATTCTAAAAATTATATTCTCGTTGTTTTTAGCTTGTTAGTTATTAGTGTTTTAATTTGGCTGATACTTCGCCAGCATTCGTTTTAAGTCTTCGGTGTCCACTGGCTTGGTAAGATATTCGTTCATACCTACAGCAAGGCATTTTTCTCTTTCATTGTTCATTGTGTTTGCAGTGAGTGCGGCAATAGGGATTTTTCTAAATTCATCTCCAACTTCGCCTGCTCTTATTCTGCGTGTTGCTTCATAACCATCTAAATTAGGCATCTGACAATCCATGAGTATCAGGTCAAATGTAGACGGCTGTGAACGAGTCAGCAGCATGAGAGCCTCGAGGCCATCGTTCGCAACATCTACCTTAATTTTTAGGCTTTTCAAGATAGCATACATGACCTCTTGGTTAATGAAGTTGTCTTCAACTAGAAGGACTCGTAGATTAAAAAAGTTACCAAGATATTTTGAGGTGTTGTACTTTTCTTCTTTTATTACAACTAAATCTGGTAAGGCTAATTTAATTGAGAATTGGAAGACTGACCCTTTTCCTAAGCTACTATGTGCAGTTATACGTCCGCCCATCAGTTCACAGAGCTGCTTGCTGATCGCTAGACCCAGACCAGTGCCACCGAAATTTCTTGTTGTCGACATATCTGCTTGAGAGAATGAATCAAAGAGGTAGGGTAGTGCATCGTCACTGACACCGATGCCAGTATCGGTTACTTCAACATTTAAACGGAGATGGTCGTCAATTGCATTTAAACTATACGTAAATATTACACTGCCCAATTGAGTAAATTTAATCGCATTGGATAGTAAATTATTCAAAATCTGCGTGAGTCGATAAGGATCGCCTACGACTTTATTTTGTAGGACATTTCCCTTAACAAGTTCTAGTTTTAAATTTTTTCTGTTAGCTTGGGATTGTAGGTCGTGAGTCAATTCGGTAAAAAGCTGATCTAAGTCAAATTCCATTAATTCGATACTAAGTTCACCAGCCTCTATTTTTGAGAAATCTAGGATATCGTTAATGATAATCATCAGCGACCCAGCACTGCGCTTCGCTGTTGCAACATAATCTTTTTGCTTTTTATCCAATTTTGAATGTGAGACCAGTTCAATCATGCCAATAATCCCGTTTATCGGTGTGCGAATTTCATGACTCATATTTGCTAAAAAGGAACTTTTTGCCTCGGTCGCAGCCTTCGCAACTTGTTCATGTTGTATTGCAATATCTCTTTCTTGTTCAAGTGCGAGTTGCTTTTCTACTAATTTTTTTCTGGTTAAATGTGCAAACCAGCTTAGCAGGGTGCTCATTGCCATGGTGAAAAAAAAATGCTGGGTTAATGCCACTTCAAGCGTTATGTTGACTGTAATCCATCCAATCCAGTTGAACATAACTGAGTATGTCCAGTGTGTGCGGTTTGATAACACAATACCTGACGCAATTATAGATACAAATATGTTGATATTTTGTTCTAGATCACCTGAATACCATAAATGTAACAAACTGTTTGAACTGACCATAAGCGTCATTAAGAGGGTAATAAAACTTTGCCAAGTCGATAAAATTTTAGATGCTTTAAGCCCAATAGTAAGACAAACAGTCCCAGTCATAAAAGCCGTAGTCATCAGGACCCATTTGAACGTTTCATGAAGCAGAAAAAAATGTGCAATAACCATAAAAAAATAAAGGGATGTTAGAAAATAAGCAACGGGTTGGAGTAGCTCCTCGGTATCATTAGCATCCTGTATTTCTAGACATTGTTGCTTCAAAAGGGTTCTAATTCGTCGCAATGTTCACAGGCTCAGGATAGTTAATCATTCTGCAGAATAAGCGTCTTTGCTAAAAAAATCTATAGTAAGTCATTTGTCTTTTTGTCGCATGACTCAAAGTATCAATTTTATAAATGTGAATATCAGTCATATCTACAGATTAAAAAGCGTGTCGTAACTAACTAGAATCATATCTGAGTGTTTAAATAAAAATGATTTTACTCAATATTCAGTAAACTTAAGCCTTGTTGCATCTATAAGATATAGCGTTTATTCTCTTGTAAAAATATAGTTAACCAAAGGTATTATTAGTGCTTAAATATTACACATCAGCCATCAGTGCTGTTTTATTACTATCTGCTTGTGACCAATCATCAGTCCAAAAAGAAAGCCAGGCCCCTTTAACTGAGCCAGTAACACTTGCAAAACAAGCGTCTGCTAAATCTGAGAGTTCTGAATCACAAAGAACCAATGCTTTCTTTGAACGTATATTTGAGGAGTCAGTTGAGCGTTACCCTGAAATGCTTACTTCTCTAGGGCGTAAAGACCGTGCAGATGAATGGAACGATTTATCAGAGGCATTCGCTAATAAGTCACTAGAGATAACTAAGAAACAAGTTGTTGAACTAAAGTCTTTCGACCGTTCTAAACTTGATGAAGCTACCGCCCTAAGCTACGACTTATTGGTTCAATTAATGGAAGAAGAGATTGAAGACAGTAAATGGCGTTTGTACAACTATCCTGTGAATCAAATGTTTGGTCGTCATTCTAGCGTTGTTTCTTTGTTGATTAACCAACATAGAATTGACAATGTTCAGGATGCAAATAATTATATTGCGCGTTTGAATGCTGTTCCACAATTATTTGATCAACTTATTGATAATATAGAAGCACGTACCGCGGCTAATATTATACCGCCAAAATTTGTATTTCCTCATGTGATCCGCGACGCCAAAAACATAATTAAAGGTGCACCATTCGATGATGGTGAACCAAGTGCTTTGCTTTCAGACTTCACCACGAAATTAAACGCATTAATCGAAAAAGAGCCCGGCCAATTAACAGATATTAACAAAATAGCTTTAATTAATGAGGTAACTTTAGTACTTAGTCATTCGGTTAAACCTGCATATCAAAAACTTGTTGCCCATTTAATCGAACTCGAAACCCAAGCTACTACTGAAGATGGTATTTGGAAATGGAAGGACGGCGAAGATTTTTATAATGTCGCCCTCAAACGTACAACGACCACGGATCTTAATTCTGATCAAATCCATGAAATCGGTTTAAAAGAAGTTGAACGTATTCACAATGAAATGCGTGTTATAAAAGATAAAGTTGAATTTGAAGGCGATCTTAATTCATTTATGCAATTCATGCGTGACGATGAGCAATTTTATTACCCAAATACAGATGAAGGTAAAGCTAGGTACTTGAGTGAAGCGACAAGCCTAATTGATGACATGAGACTTAAGTTGGACGAAATGTTTATCACTAAACCTAAAGCTAAGTTAAATGTAAAAGCAGTAGAAGCTTTTCGTGAGCAATCTGCTGGAAAAGCGTTTTATCAACGCCCATCAGAGGATGGCACACGTTCAGGTCTTTACTATGCCAACCTCTACGATATGAAAGCTATGCCGACTTATCAAATGGAAGCTCTTGCCTACCACGAAGGTATTCCAGGACATCACATGCAACTTGCAATTCAACAAGAGTTAAAAGATGTTCCCAAATTCAGGAAATTTGGTGGTTACACCGCTTATATCGAAGGTTGGGGACTCTATTCAGAATATCTTCCAAAAGAATTTGGTGCTTACCAAGACCCTTACTCAGACTTCGGCCGCTTAGCAATGGAATTATGGCGTGCATGTAGATTAGTTGTTGATACTGGCATACATTCTAAAAAGTGGACTCGTGAAAAAGGCATCGCTTTTTATAGCGATAACACACCGAATGCGGTTTCAGATGTCGTGAAAATGGTAGAACGTCACATTGTGATGCCATCTCAAGCAACGGCTTACAAAATTGGTATGCTTAAAATTCTTGAGCTACGTGCTAACGCTAAAACAAAATTGGGCGACAGATTTAATATTCGTGAATATCATGATCAAATATTAAAGTATGGTCCACTTCCGCTCAATGTTCTGGAAGCTAAAGTTGATGCTTGGATTGCACTAAAACTAGTAAGCTAAGGTTAATCATTTAGATGCTAGCTCCTATATTTTAGTTTGACTAAAAAGTGCCAGGATAAAGTTTCATGGCACTTTTTACGTTGATTAAAAATGCTTAAATATCTATTTAGCTGGTATTGAAATTAACGAAACGTGTTTTTATGCGTTGTAACTTATTAATGCATAATATTAATGAATACGAGCATATAAGTTTTGTCTTTATATAGAACTTCAATTATTTTAAATATAATCTATTGTTTGATTTAAATTATATTCGTGTAATTTCTGAACATAATTGATGCTTTTTTGTTTCTTTTATTTCTTCTGGACAGATATAAACAGTAATTAAATATAAAAATAGTGAATCAATAGTACATTCTGTAAACGTGTCCCAATTTTAATTTACTCTTTATATTGGTTTTAAAACATGTGCAACAGGTCTATCTAAAGAGATCAGCTCTAATCACATTGTTGGAATAGGTTCTCAGTAAACATTGGTTTTACAAAGCCACTATTTATTCTATAGATTTATCGATAACTACAGACACTTATGATCGGTGGGATCTAGTAATCATAAGGTTAATTTTATCAAAATTTCAGAACAAACCATGTGTCTGAATGGCCAATGGGATACAAAACATGTTTTGTGAGAAGTTTTTAGATATGTTTTGAAGGATTTATTTAATAAACCAAAAGACAATATGATTGTTGCCATTAAATTTGTTTATCTTAAGTATTTTGAATTCAAATCTTTTATAAAAATAAGGCTCACTGTGTAATGTTTTTTGCGGCAAAAGACAGATGTAATCTTTCAATAAACCATTGGTATTTTGGAAAATTGTATGGATTTTCAACCGTGTGGTAGTGCGAAAGTTAAACGATAACGTCTGATACTTCTTGAAACCCGACACCGAATATTCGTTTGTAGCGGATGATTTCTGACACTGAGCCCATCGCTTTGTTGGGGTTATCCGACAATTTTACTGTTGGTTTTCCGTTCGCGGAAATGGCTTTGCAGACCAACGAAAAAGGTGACAATGCATCCTTGGGTACGAGTCCACGGAAATCATTGGTCAATAATGTGCCCCATCCAAATGATACCCGAACACGACCTGCAAACTGTTGTTGTAGCTCGATAATTTTCTTAACATCTAAGCCATCAGAAAATATTACCAGTTTTTGTGTTGGGTCTTCACCATGACACTTCCACCAATTGATCGCCATCTCAGCACCTGTCGCAGGATCACCACTGTCAACGCGAATACCAGTCCAACCTGCCAACCATGCTGGTGCTTTTTTTAGAAAACCTTTGGTACCATAAGTGTCTGGCAAAATCACACGCAGATTGCCGTCATATTCTTTCTGCCAATTGGCTAGTACTTTGTAAGGCGCATCACGCAGTGTCTCATCATCTTCGGATAAGGCTGAATAGACCATGGGTAATTCATGGGCATTAGTACCAATGGCTTCAAGTTCTCGGCACATGGCGATTTTACAGTTAGAGGTACCGACAAACTTGTCTCTTAAACCTTCCTGCATTGCTTGGGCGCACCAGTCTTGCCAAAGGTAAGAATGACGACGACGTGTGCCAAAATCTGCAATACGTAAATCTGAAACATCGCGAAGCGTCTCAATCTTTTGCCAAAGCTTCGTCATAGCACGGGCATAGAGTACTTGAAGTTCGAATTTACCCATATCTTTTAGAACTGCGCGGCTGCGCAACTCCATCAGCACCGATAAAGCGGGAACTTCCCATAGCATAACTTCTGGCCAAGAGCCTTCGAAGGTTAGTTCATATTGACCATCACGTTTTTCGAGGTGGTAGGGCGGTAAGCGCAGGTTTTCAAACCACTCCATAAAATCAGATTGGAACATCTGGCGTTTACCGTAAAACATATTGCCACGAAGCCACGTGCTTTCTCCCTTTGTCAGAGAGAGTGTCCGGATATTATCCAATTGTTCTCGTAATTCGCCCTCGTCAATTAGTTCCGCTAGTTTGATATGTTTGGACCGATTGATCAGACTGAATGTCACCTGTGTGTCAGCATTGTTGCGGAAAATAGATTGGCACATCAATAGTTTGTAAAAATCTGTATCAATCAGCGAGCGGACAATAGGATCGGTCTTCCATTGTCGATTCCAAGCTTTAGTGGCAATATCAACCATGTTTTAGTCTCACTCCGGCATTACGCATTTTTAAAATTGCGGCTTCAAGGGAGCCATCCACATCGATGCTTCGGCAGGCGGTCATATCGACGGTGACTTTGAAGCCTAACTTAGATGCATCAAGGGCAGAATATGCAACACAAAAATCAGTGGCTAGCCCAACTATGGTGATAGTGTCTATTCCGCGCGTGCGCATGTAGCCTTCTAGTCCAGTTGGGGTTGTTTTATCGTTTTCAAAAAATGCAGAATAGCTGTCTATTTTGGGACGGAATCCTTTACGGATGATTAAATCTGCTTTCTCAACTTTAAGTTCATTGTGAAAGGCTGCGCCATCTGTGCTTTGAATACAATGGTCAGGCCACAAAATTTGATGGCCATAAGGCATGTCGATCATATCAAAACTAGATCTGCCATCATGTGTCGAAGCAAACGAAGAATGACCGGCAGGATGCCAGTCTTGTGTCAAAATACAAGCAGAAAAGTCAGATAACATGTCGTTGATAGGCGCAATGATGGCGTCTCCATCTATCACTGCTAAGGCGCCATTTTGGCAAAAATCATTTTGAATATCAATTACGATCAGTGCCTCGTTGGCTGGTCGCATAGTAAACCTCCTTTGGGCTCGAATGTTTTAAGCATTTTATGAATATTCAGTGTCCTATTTAATTTTGACAAACATTATGTTTGCTATATATAAACTTAGGTTATAAAAACTTACAAAGGCAACCACAATGTATTCTTTTCAAGCTGTTGGTAAAACCACAGGAAACATTGATACCACAGGTAATCGTAATTAAGCGCTGAGCATAATATCGGAACTAGTGCTTATTCTGTAGCCCACACTAACATCTAAATGGGTTGTTTTTGATTCTAATTTTTGTCTTCATAGCAAATTGAGTGTTAAGTCCAACTCACCTCAATAGACATAAAAAAATTTTATAAATAAATACTCCGGTACGACGGCAATTAACAAACCAGTTATAAAAACGATTAAAGTCATCAAGCAAAAGTACAGCCACAGCATATTACGATTTTAATAGAATATGGAAAAATACTCCAAGTACAAAAAATTAAGGTTCTGATTTATATACCATTAATTGAATAAAAAAGTTCCATAATCCACTTTCAGCATAAATTTAATAAGATATTTATATCAGGAACTATTATGTTTCATATCGAAAG
>OOEG01000048.1_pt1 | contig 11605 bp, 10 predicted proteins | sample 1670351 | NCBI WGS metagenome assembly OOEG01 (sample SAMEA98142418, study PRJEB22522) | marine metagenome | biome: marine biome; feature: marine water body; material: sea ice | place: Arctic Ocean | collected 11-Sep-2015 | depth 1.5 m
TCAAACTCGCCTATCACCTGAGTGCCATTTTCTGAATTGATAAGTCAAGTATGGACTATCGACTCTAACCCGAGAGCGGCCCTAATGTTGCCAATAGACAATATTTCAACTTTCCCGTGAACTTATTTTACCGTATTATATCGTATAATGACTTACTAGTCGGTAAGTCCATCATAATCATTTATTTAAGGGATTAATTTGAAATCACTAAAAATAGTACTGGCAGTGGCAATTGCTGTTTCAAGCATTACTTTTTCATATGCGAACACTTTTGATCAAGAACTTAGGGTAGGTATTGCCGACCTAAATGACACAGAAGATAATTTTTTTGGTGTGGGATATCAATACTATTTTAAAGACGTTGAGCTTGACCATAACGCTTGGGAGATCAGCTCATATTTGCAACGGGTCGATAGTATCAACCTTGATTACCTTAAGATTGATGACGTTTCGCGACTGCAAGTATCTGCTGAAGTTTTTTTACAAAATAACTGGGTAGTTAGACCACGCTTTAGTCGTGTTGCTGACGATGACGAATCCAATATGAGGATAGGTACAGATATTGGACAGTTTATCCAAGACAACTGGGAAGTAGGTGCTGGCTTAGACTACTTCAAATCTGACACTAGATTTGACTATGACGAAAACGACGATTTTTTGTTTTCGATATATACACGTTACACAACATTGGAGCGCAACAGCAACACCTTTAAACCGGGTTGGGATCTAGAACTACAAGGCACAGTTATTGGCGAAGATACTTCTGTCGTTGCCTCTGCTGCGTATTATTTTTCGCCTAAATTCAGTTTGTATGGGGGCGTCACACAAGTTGACCGAGATCGCCGCGATGCAATAACTGCAGTTAATTTGGGTACTAATTATTGGTTTAACCGCTCATTTTCAATTAATTTTGGACTTGGCGTTGATGTTGGTGGTGACGGTTTGCGTTCTTTAGATTTGTTGGCTAGTTACCGGTTTTAATCAGTCTTAGGTATTGAAAAGAAGCTGGCACAAAGCCAGCTTCTTTTTATCCATTCAATTAGGCGTGATATCTCATTATAAAGCATTACATTGGTGTTGTTTGCAAATAAGTCACTACGCCAAATTTGGGATTAGCTGGGTTACAGGTGGCCGTTATTATCATTCGGCTTTAAATTTGTGAATGATTGTTGATCGCTCGCAATGGTCAGTCAGTTCATGTGTGAGCTAGTATATAATTTATCTTTTATTATAAACGGCTACCTAATAAATCTGGTAAGCGTTCCGGTGTGAAAATCTCAATCCAATAGCCGTCTGGATCTTTAATAAAAGCAATGCCTTTAATGCCACCATCGTTCGGTTTTTTCTTAAACTCAACGCCTAAAGATTCAAATCGTTTACAGGCCTCGTCAATATTAGGAACCGCAAAGCCAATGTGACCGAAGCCTTTAGGCTGTTCGTTGCCACTATGATAAGACAAACTGGCGGCGCTTTCATCGCCCCAATTGTGGGTGAGTTCTAACATAGCAGGGCGACTAAAGGTTTGCACCATGCGCTGATTATTATCGCTAGACCAATCACTGAGACGCTCTGGTGTTATACATGCCAGAAAATATAGTGTGAACTTCATTTCATCAAAATCTAATCGTTTTACAAGTGTCATTCCTAATACTGAGGTGTAAAACGTTAGTGTGCGCTCAGGGTCTTTGATTCTTAACATGGTTTGGTTAAACACAAACTCATGGGTAGCTGGGTCGTGCTCCTCTGTCAAGCCTTGGGCTTGTTCAAAATGACGGCTCATATTGTTTACCTTGTATTACTTTATAAAGACTTTGTATGCACATGCTATCTTACATTTTGAACGTATTGAACGGGTTTATGACGTAACGATGGAGTGAATCTTTTTAGTTCGTTGATTTTAGATAATTAATAAGTATCGACTTCAAACATTTTATTTTGCTAGAAACGTATACTTCTCAATCCGAATAGATAATTAAGGTCGAATGACTGTTAATTGATTGAACCTGTTGGTCGAAGTATCACCCATGCGCTGACAATATAGACATATTGTCACTTCAGAATCTGAATCACCTTAAAATTACTTATTCAAAATCCTTTTGCAAATAAATGAATTTTAGTCGCGTATTTTCATGACGTTACAAAGGGGGGTTAGAACTTGAGTAAGGCAAGTAACCGAAAAAGTCGGAGGCGGAGCAAAATTAAATCCACTTTTGTACTATTTGCTCTTTCTGCCAGGCGCTTGAGGTAAATGTAAGTACTCTCTCGTTAATGATGTCAGTTACCTTTTAAATTTATCATTATCAAGGGTTGTGTCTAACTTAGATGCGGTCTCACTCTTTTTTAACCGATATCTTCCAACATGACAGGTCATTAAACTTGGGAAGATAGCTTGGCACTCAACATTGTCAACATTTCACGTTTTGCTGACCCAGATTAATTACTAACATTGTTATATTGCGCTTTTAATAAAACTTGTTATTATCAAAAAATAGTCGGGGAGCCTTTAAGGCTGAGATTGCATATCGCAAGACCCGTTGAACCTGATTCAGTTAGCACTGGCGTAGGGAACTAATTTCTTGTTTTGTATGATTGACTCTTCAGTGTTTTCAAATCTTCAGCTCGATATAGTTCCTACGCGTCAACGTTAGGAGCTTTATGTCAAATATTACAGTCACTCCCATCAAAGCATCGCTTGCTACCCAAACAGAGCCTCCCGAAACAGATTTTTCTGTGACAGATAGAGCTTATGCTTCATCTACGCCTATTGTATTAACAATTGCAGGATCTGATAGCGGTGGTGGTGCAGGTATTCAGGCCGATATTAAAGCGATATCCGCAACGGGAGGCTATGCCTGTTCAGTCATAACGGCCATCACCGCGCAAAATACCCTGGGCGTGTCAGCTATTTTTCCTATTCCGCTAGAATATGTCGAAAAGCAGTTAGATGCGGTTTTTACTGATTTGAACGTTGTTGCCGTCAAAGTCGGCATGTTAGCTGAGTCTGGCATTATCAATCTAGTAGCCGCTAAAATAAAACAGTATCAACCTGCATTTTTAGTCGTAGACCCTGTCATGGTAGCGACCAGTGGCGACTTATTGTTAGAAGTATCCGCGATCAGCACCCTCAAAACTGAATTACTGCCACTCGCCGATATTATTACACCCAACTTATCCGAAGGTGCCGCCCTGATAGGCGTTGATACACCAGATAACGCAGCAGATATGCTTAACATGATCACAGGACTTCGACAGTTAGGTGCAGCAACAATATTGCTTAAAGGGGGACACCTTGAACAGGATGAAAACAGTAATGATCTGCTTATATTTCCTGAACAGGTTCACCACTTAACGGCAAAACGTATCCACACTCGTAACACCCACGGTACGGGTTGTTCGCTGTCTTCGGCTATTGCCTCTTATTTAGCACAAGGGCATGATTTGTTACGGGCAGTGCAGCTTGGCAAACAATATATCTCCGAAGCTATTGCTCATGCCGACGAATTATCAATAGGCAAAGGTCATGGGCCGATTAATCATTTTTTCAGTGGCCATGCTGATGTCCGTTGATAAACAGCTGCTATCAGGCCAAAACAATGCTGTTAGTATAGACATCGTTGACGGTTACCTGCGCTATCACGACAGCGCTGAGGTGACCCTGGCAGGACTCAACATTCACATACCGGCGAGAGCCTGGACCTGTATTTTGGGACGTAGCGGTTGCGGCAAAAGTTCTTTATTACGCTACTTGGCTAATTTGCTGGAGGACAGAGTCGACTGGGCGGGTGAAGTCAATACACACCCACCATGTGATAGCAAAGATCAGATTACCTATATGGCTCAACAAGATTTGTTGATGCCTTGGCTATCGGCTTTAGAAAACGTCATGTTGAGTACTAAATTTGGTGCTGCGCATTCATCAGCAAAGAAAACCCATTTGATGGTTGATAAAGCGCATGCTTTATTGCAAAAAGTAGGGCTCAAAGACAAGGCAAATTATATGCCACAGCAATTATCGGGTGGTATGCGGCAACGTGTCGCGTTAGCAAGAACGCTTTTGCAAGACAAGCCTATCATATTAATGGATGAGCCTTTTTCTGCATTAGATGCTGTCACGCGGTATCGTCTTCAAAATCTTGCTTACCAACTACTGCAAGATAAAACGGTCGTGTTGATCACCCACGACCCACAAGAAGCCATTCGCTTAGCAGACCAACTCTATATTATGCAAGGCAGACCTGCTTTTGCTGAATCCTTAACTGTACCCAAATCGGTGACGCCCCGTAATTTTGATACAGAGTTTGCCGAACTTCAGCAAACCATCATGGGTCGCTTGGAGCAAGACTATGAGTGAGTTGACCCGAGTAGAGCCAATCACAGTTGATCCACTGCTACGTGAGGTGAAAAGCAAACAATCGCTATACAAGTCACTGCTACGTATGTTGGTCAGCGCGGCGGTGATTATTGGCTTATGGCAAGCTGTGGTGGTTATTTTTGAAATGCCCTCATTCATTCTACCTAGCCCCTTTGCTGTATTTGAAAGGCTGATTGAAAGACACCAAGTTTTGTTCAAACACGGCTGGGTTACCGCTCAAGAAATTATATTGGGTTTGCTACTGGGTTTAAGTATGGGGCTGTTATTCGCGTTGCAGATGTTGTTATTTAAACCCGTTAAACGCTGGTTGTTACCCCTTTTGATAGCCAGCCAAGCCATCCCCGTCTTCGCTATCGCGCCGGTATTAATGTTGTGGTTGGGGTACGGAATTGCATCGAAAATTGTGATGGCTGCCTTGATCATATTTTTTCCTATCACCACCTGTTGTTTCGACGGCTTACGAAATACCCCTTTAGGTTATCTAGAACTAGCAAAAACAATGGGGGCAACAAAATGGCAAATGTTGCGGCATATTCAATTTCCAGCGGCATTACCTACCCTTGCTTCAGGGATCCGCGTAGCGGTCGTAATAGCCCCCATTGGCGCAGTAGCCGGAGAATGGGTTGGTTCTAGCGAAGGTCTGGGTTATCTGATGTTACAGGCAAACGCACGCATGCTAATAGACGAAATGTTTGCTGCCCTGTTTATCTTGTCGGTTTTGTCTATCACGCTTTATTTTGTAGCAGATAGGTGTCTGAAAAAACTGATCCCTTGGGAAGCTTAAACAAAATCATCATCAACAATCTATTTACAGCGATCTATGTACAGCGATCTGTGCATATCAATATCTACATAAATAGCAGTAAAAATATTAAAGGAAATGTAATGAAAAAGAACGTTATCGTGACTGTATTAGTGCTTACTGCCAGCCTGTTTTCATCGTCGACGCAGGCCGATACTAAAACACTGACCCTGATGTTGGATTGGTTTGTCAATCCAAATCATGGTCCTGTCATTATTGCTAAAGAACGCGGCTATTTTGCAGCCCAAGGCCTTAATGTTGACATTCAAGAGCCCGCAGATCCAAGCATGCCTCCAAAACTGGTTGCTGCTAATAAGGTAGATTTAGCGATATCTTATCAACCTAGTTTGATAATCGATGTCGCGGCGGGTTTACCCTTGATCCGCTCGGCAACGTTGATTGCTAGCCCTTTAAATACACTGATGGTGTTAGACAATAACAACATTAATGATCTGTCTGACCTGAAAGGCAAAAAAATCGGTATTGCTATGGCCGGTAACGTAGAGGCGAGTATCGATACGATGCTGAAAACGGTCGGTCTTAACTATGACGATGTAAAAATTATCAATGTAGGCTGGGCACTTTCTTCTTCACTGGCTTCTGGCAGAGTCGATGCCATTTGGGGCGGATTACGTAACTTTGAGGCAAATCAACTTACCCTTGAAGGGTTTAAAGCGAAAAGTTTTTTTCCTGAAGATTATGGTGTACCGCATTATGACGAGCTGATCTTTGTGGCCAATGCAAATACTTACGATAAGGCCGCGATCATCGCCTTTAATAAGGCCATAGAGCAAGCGAGTCTTTACATTGCTAAAAACCCGCAAAAAGCGTGGGAAGAGTTTGCAGCGTTTGCCCCAGACACCTTAAATAATGAACTTAACAAACTTGCGTGGAACGATACATTTATGCATTTTTCAGCGCACCCTGCTGCTGCTGATTTGCAGCGCTACGATGACTATGCCCAATTTATGTATACAAAAAAAGCCATTACGACACAGCCAAAAGCGCAAGATTATGTGCTTAGCTTTTAATAAATTGTCTTTTATTCTATCAATAACCAATCGAGTCATTAAATGAAACATCAAGATTTAATCAATGCCTGTCAGCAAGATTGGGATGCATACATTCAGCATTCTTTCGTTCAACAGCTAGCAAAAGGTACGTTAGCGCATTCCTGCTACCTGCATTACCTTAAACAAGACTTTCTGTTTTTAAAACAATATGCCCGTGCCTATGCGCTGGCAATTTACAAGGCAAACACCCTAGCCGATATGCGTGGCGCATTGCTGAGTGTCAATACATTACTGAATTCAGAAATAAGTCACCATGTGAGTTATTGCGCTAACTGGGGTCTGACTGAATCAGATATGGAAGCTGAAGACGAAGATGCTGGAACGGTTGCTTACACACGTTATGTTCTGGATACGGGCATAAAAGGGGATATTGTTGATTTATACGCGGCGTTAGCCCCCTGCTCTATGGGCTATGCAGAGATAGGACGTAACCTCAGCGCAGGTGAAAACACTAAGCTGCAAGGTAACCCATTTATCGACTGGATCACCTTATATGCAGGTGAAAAATTTCAGCAAAGTGCCGCGCAAGGGACCGCACACATTGATACATTGTTGGCTGAAATTGACTTGGAAAGCCAGCGCGGTCAAAACCTGATTAAGATATTTAGAACCGCTACACGCATGGAAACTGCGTTTTGGCAGCAAGGCTTAAATGCCACTTTGGAGAATAACGTATGAATCAACAATTGGACACGGCTATTAATACAATCGTAACAGCGTTACGGACGGTGCGTGAACAAAAACCACTGGTAGTTAATATCACAAACTATGTGGTAATGAATAATACCGCTAATGCGTTGCTGGCGATGGGCGCGTCACCCATCATGGCGCATTCCCGTCAAGAGATGGCAGAACTGATGTCTTTTGCGAGTGCGCTGGTGATCAACATTGGCACCTTAGACAGCCAATGGATCCCACGTATGTTATTTGCAGTTGAACAGGCAAATATTAATAACAAGCCCGTCGTGCTCGATCCTGTGGGATGCGGTGCTAGTGCGCTAAGAACAGCAACGTCACGTCAAATTGGACACGCCGCAAATAAGTTGATTATTCGCGGTAATGCTTCTGAGATTATTGCGCTTGCTGGAGAAAAAACACAACACAAAGGCGTTGATGCTCAGGATGATAGTGATGCGGCGGTGGGCGCGGCCCACTATTTGCTAGAAACTTACCAAGGTAATGTGGTTATTTCTGGAGCAACTGATTTTGTGATCACTCCCGAGGGTGAGTTTCAGCTAAACAATGGCCATGCGATGATGCCTTATGTAACCGGCATGGGATGCTCGTTAAGTGCCTTGACGGGAGCCTTTGCCGCCATTGGTGAAGAAAGCGGATTAGCGGCGGTTGCGATTTTAGGTGTGGCAGGTGAAATTGCAGCTGCGCAATCAAAAGGCCCCGGGAGTTTACAACTCAACATAGTGGACGCATTGTATCAGTTGGATGAAAAGACACTGATACAACGTATAAAATTATCCTGACCTGGTGCACGTTCAACTTTTCTGGCTGAACGTACCGCGTGAATTGAATTAAGCAATAGTGAGCGCCAAAGTGGATCTATACCGTCTATATTTAGTCACCGATGACAAACAAGACCTTGTAACATTGAAAAATGTTGTTAGAGAAGCTGTAGCGGGTGGCGTAACCATGGTGCAAGTAAGAGAAAAGCAGAGAGATATTCGCTGTTTTATTGAAATAGCACTGGCCGTGAAAGCTGTTTTAAAAGGAAGCGGTATACCTCTGATCATAAACGATAGGGTAGATGTGGCATTGGCGATTGATGCCGATGGTGTTCACCTTGGCCAATCAGATATGCCAGCAGGCATAGCGCGCCGCCTACTCGGGAAGGATAAATTACTGGGTCTGTCGATTGAAAACGAACAACAACTGATTGAGGCTGAGTCATTACCCGTCGACTATTTAGGTTTGAGTGCGATTTTCGCTACACCCACAAAAACTGATATTAAAAAAGAATGGGGCATTAGTGGGCTAGCTAATGCAGTAGCACAAAGTTCTTTTCCTATAGTGGCAATAGGCGGTATTAATGTCACTAACCTTGAAGCTGTTATCGCCACCGATGTCGCTGGTGTGGCTCTGGTGTCAGCGATTTGTGATGCAAAATCTCCCCAAGATGTGGCAAGAAAATTTAGAACATTGATGAGAAGATAGCCAACTATCTCGATAACATAGTCGGTTCTTAACACGGCCAAATGGTTGGCTTCACATTAACAACCACACAGTCGGAACCTATTAAAATTTAATCGGCAAACAAGTAAGTCGATGGTTGATTTAGGTTATCTTCGGTAACAGTGTCATCTATTGGTTATATGAAAAGTGTTTAAGGGTGTTGACTAGTGTTGATTAGTATTGAAAGTGACGATAGGAGTCGATAAGTATCTTGATTAACCTTTAATAGGTTGGACTGAAACTCGTATGCTCCATCTTTAATTTATGAATTTTAATCTCGAAGATGACTCAACAACTGAGATTTACTAACTATTGCCTTGTATATAAAGACCACAATTCGAGCAGTATTTTTTATATTGCCTGTTGATTCTGGCAACATTAAAAGCGCTCTAAAACATCAACAAATCTGAAAATTCAGTTACTTCTCTAATATGTCAAATACAGACTTTCACTGAAGAATTAATGCAGGGGGAAAGGCCTAAATGGTGGGTTCTGACATTTCCAATGATGTCGGCTAGCCATCCAGCTAACCGACTTTTACAATGAATGGTTGCGCAATGAAAGCTTAAGCTAGCTGGTGTATAAGTTTTAAGTTGACCCTGTCTCCAGTTTTATTTAATAGTCAGATAACTCAGTAAACTTGCAGTATAAGTCGTCGTTATTGACAGCACGCGAAAGCTTGAAAGTGCTGAATGTCCAGTGCTGAATGTCCGGTGCTCAACCAATGCCGCCCTTAAACTGATTTTGACAACAGGCCGCTTACTGACACAACTTGTCTTAGGCTGCTGAACGGCAATAAGCATGGGTTAGGGGTTTTTAGCCAATCGGCATTTAGTTGTCATTAAAAGACCCGATTCATATTAATAGATTTTGATAAATATATGATCCTTATGACATCAACCTCAATATTAGAGTCCATACAAGAGAATTTTATTTCCTTTATATCTGATACTTGCTCGTTTTTATTACCATTTATGTTTGGAGACATTTATCGCGGTGTCCTTTCATGGATTAAGTTAATACACAATGAAACATCACTCCTAACATCCAAAAATCAGTTTTAAGATATCAAATAATCCGTCAACACTCCCTATAATAAGAGCACTCGAGATGTACTATAAAAATGAAAACTGATATCGAAATTGCACGCGCAAGCCAAATAATGCCCATTATAGAAATTGGTGCGAAGCTAGGTATCGGTTACAAACATTTAATCCCCTATGGTCACAACAAAGCTAAAATAGATTGCGATTTTATTGCAACGTTAAAAGATAAACCTAACGGCAAATTAATATTGGTCACTGCGATTTCACCCACTCCGGCAGGTGAGGGTAAGACAACAACAACCGTTGGTTTAGGTGATGCCCTAAACAGTATTGGTAAACAGACAGCTATCTGCCTTCGCGAGCCAAGTCTTGGTCCCTGCTTCGGTTCAAAGGGTGGTGCCACTGGTGGTGGTTTCGCGCAAGTTGTGCCCATGGAAGATATTAATTTACATTTTACTGGCGATTTTCATGCTATTGGCGCTGCGCATAATTTATTATCAGCCCTTATCGACAATCATATCAAGTGGGATAACGAGAACAAGCTTGACCCGCAAAAGATCACCTGGCGGCGGGTGATGGACATGAATGATAGAACACTACGAGATGTCGTTATTGGTCTTGGTGGGACTGGTAACGGTATTCCTCGACAAACTGGTTTTGATATTACTGTTGCATCTGAAGTTATGGCTATATTTTGTCTAGCGACAGATATCAATGACCTACAGCGCCGCATTGGCAATATTATTGTGGGCTACACGGTAGATAAAAAATCGGTCTCTGCGCGCGATCTTATGGCCGATGGCGCAATGATGGTTTTACTTAAAGATGCATTCAGCCCTAATCTGGTTCAAACACTGGAACATAACCCCGCTTTTATCCACGGAGGACCTTTTGCCAATATTGCCCATGGTTGTAATTCTGTTGTCGCTACGCAGACTGCGTTGAAGGTTGCCGATTATGTTGTGACAGAAGCAGGCTTTGGTGCCGATTTGGGTGCAGAGAAATTTTTTAATATCAAATGTCGTAAAGCTAGCTTAGAACCGGATGCGGTAGTTTTAGTAGCAACGGTACGCGCACTTAAAATGCACGGTGGAGTGACCATAGACGCACTTAATACAGAAAACATCATTGCCGTTAAAAAAGGTTTAGACAACCTTGGTCGTCATTTGCGTAACTTACAGCAGTTTGGTGTCCCTATTGTGGTTGGAATTAATTATTTTATCTCTGACAGAGAAACCGAAATACGAGCAATCATCGAGTACTGCAATGATTTAGGTGTGGAGGCGTGTGTTTGTAAACATTGGGCCGAGGGCTCAAAAGGCGCCCAAGAACTAGCACATAAAGTTGTCGCGTTAGTGGAGTCTGGAAGTGCAAAATTTTCAACCCTTTATCCTGACAACATGTCTTTACTCGACAAGATCCGTCATATTGCGCGCACACTTTATGGGGCTAGGGATATCTTTGCTGATGACGCTGTTCGCAATACACTTGCCAGCTGGGAGCAAGAGTACGGGCACTTCCCAGTATGTATAGCCAAAACACAATATAGTTTTTCGACTGAGCCTAATTTGTTAGGTGCGCCATCAAATCACATTATTTCAATCAGAGAGGTTAGGCTTGCAGCAGGTGCCGAATTTATTGTTGTAGTTTGCGGAGCAATCATGACCATGCCAGGCCTACCAAGATTTCCCGCGGCAAATTACATCAACTTAAATGACGAAGGTTTGATTGAAGGATTATTTTAAATAATTATCTTAAAAATAATCAAGAACGTCAGTATGTTGATTGACAAAAGCCTGTAATAGGAACAAAAAATCGAGTTCAACTTCAGACTTTGACAGTCGGATAACTCAGTAAACTTGCCGCATCAGTCGTTGTAATTGACAACACGCGCTGACTGTCCATTGTTCGCTCGAGGCCACCTGTAACCTGTGTGTCAAAACTAGTCAGTGGCGCTTACCTCAATTGAACTAACCAGTTTTACTAACCAGTTTTACTAACCAGTTTTACTAAATTGTTACTCTATTTAGTAACCATAACAATATTGAGCACGCCTGTACGTAATAGGTAGTTGATAGCTGGCAGTTAATAGTTGGCAGTTAATAGTTGGCAGTTGGCATATTTATTC